>Ga0209123_1000097_pt1 | contig 147770 bp, 117 predicted proteins | sample BarGraIncu00431A_FD_184500 | JGI IMG/M metagenome (GOLD analysis project Ga0209123, IMG submission 184500) | Arctic peat soil microbial communities from Barrow, Alaska, USA - Barrow Graham LP Incubations 004-31A (SPAdes) (version 2) | ecosystem: Environmental > Terrestrial > Soil > Wetlands >... | reverse complement strand
CCCACGAGGTCTGAATCGGTCCTTTCGGACATTTTCCGTCGAGTATCACTTGAACCCCCTAAAGTTTCAATAAGCCAGCTAAAATCACGGCAGGAATGGAGATGTAGGCAAGCATCAGGAAAGCAGCAATGACTTTTCCACCGATGCCGAAGTAGGGCTCAGTTTTGTCGTTGTTCCAGCCCATGGTCTGCAGAAAGCTCGGGATGCCGTGGGAGAGGTGCAGGAACAGCATCACCATGGCGAAGAAGTAGAGCACCGCGATAAGAGCGTTGGAGAAGCTGGTCACCACCATCTTGTACACGTCGACAACGGGAACGCCTGCGGTCCAGGCCACGTCCGGGGTCACCTTCATGGTGAACTGCGCCAGGTGGTAAAGCACGAAGAGGCCGATCAAAAGGCCGGTCCAGATCATGTTCTCGGAGGCGAAGCTCGCCTTAAGCTGGCGCTTCACTGCGTAGACGGTCGGGTTGGCGGCCTTGTTTTCCAGGGTCAGCATCACGCCGTAGCAGATGTGCACCGAGACGATGGCCAGCATGGCGGCGCGGAAAGCCCAGACGACCGGCGGCAGGCTGTGCAGGTGCTCGGCGTAGGCGTTGATCCAGCCGAAGTAGATGGTCGAGTTGCCGGCCAGGTGGATGAGGATGAAGATGATCAGGAGCTGGCCCGATATCGACATCAGGATCTTTCTTCCCACGGAGCTGTTAAGTAGTCGCATGTTTTTTTATCCCTTTGCACGTTTTTTCGAGAATCAGTTGGGGTAGTGTCTGACTGGGCTCACGACCGTCGAGGCTTTCGCCCCCCAAGTACTTACCCGACCAAGGCAGTACCTGCGGTTGCAGCTCAGAGGAAAGGGGGTGCGCGCCACGGGCTCAATGCCTGCATTTCATCTCTCCTTTTTTATAAGTGATAAGTACCTGCAAGCCGTTGCGAGATAGAGCACATAAATTGGAGGTTTTACAGGGCGCATATTAAATGCCGTTATACCAAAATGCAACTGTTTTTTGTATACAGCATACAATTAATGCTGCTACGCACCTCTCAATCCGTCCCATTCGGTAACCCTGTTATGTAATCGCAGGCACGCGTTGGTGTTGCTTTTTAGGCGGCGCTCTGCTAATTAAGATAGGGTCGCCCTGAAAAAACCGGGGCAACCACTAAAATCCTAAAACAATTGGAAGGTTCATGATATTCAAACTGCTTAAGAAGGACCGCAATTCCCAGGCACGCCGCGGCACAGTCACCACTCCGCACGGCGAGATCCAAACTCCCATATTCATGCCGGTGGCAACCCACGCTGCAATGAAGGCGATGACCCCGGCTCAGGTGAAGGAAACCGGCGCCCAGATCATCCTCTCCAATACCTACCACTTGCACCTGCACCCGGGCGAAGGACTGGTGCAAAAGGCAGGCGGCCTGCACAAGTTCATGGGGTGGGATGGCCCGATCCTGACCGACTCCGGCGGGTTCCAGGTCTTTTCGCTCCCGAACAAGCGGATCACCGAGGAGGGGGCCTTTTTCCGCCACGAGGACACCGGCGAGGAGGTCTTCCTCGACCCGGCCAAGGCGGTCGGAATCCAGGAGGCGCTCGGCGCCGACATCATCATGAACTTCGACGAGTGCATTCCGTATCCCTGCGACAAAGGGTACGCCGAGCGCTCCACCGAGAAGACCATCCGCTGGGCCAAGGAGTGCAAGGACGCCCAGACCAGAAAGGACCAGCTTCTTTTCGGGATCGTGCAGGGAAGCGTGTACGAGGATCTCAGAAAGCGCTGCGCCCAGGCCCTGGTGAAGATGGACTTCCCGGGCTACGCCATCGGCGGGGTTTCGGTCGGTGAGGGGCTCGACCTCTTGAAGCAGGTCGTCGGCTATACGACCCCCTACCTGCCCGAGGACAAGCCGCGCTACCTGATGGGCGTGGGGCTTCCCGAGGACATCCTGGAGAGCGTGGAGCGCGGCATCGACATGTTCGACTGCGTGATACCGACCCGCTATGCGAGGAGCGCGACCCTTTTCACCAACCGCGGCCGGATCAGGCTCACCAACAAGAACTTCCGGCGTGATTTTTACCCGATAGAGCCCAATTGCACCTGCTACACCTGCCGAAACTTCACCCGGGCCTACATGCACCACCTCTTCACCTCCAATGAGGTGCTGTCAGCGATCCTTGCCAGCATCCACAACGTGCACTTCTACCTGAACATGATGGCCGAGATCAGGCTTTCCATCGAGGAGGACCGCTTCTCGACTTACAAACAGGAATTTCTTGCCTCGTATATGAAGAAATAAGGAGGTGGCCCGGGTGCCCCTACGCACTGCAGATCAGTGATTCTGAGTTGGTTTGGAGTCCGAAAGTCCCCTCTCCCGGAGGGGAAGGGTTAGGGAGGGGGAAAAAAGTTGCAGGCGTGAAGGACTCACAGGACCCGGAGGAGTGTCCTCCAAGACGCTAAAACTGCTGCTATTAAATGAAATGCTATGGTGCCCAGGCGGTACGGGCGCTCAGGGGGGAAACCAATGAAACAGCACCTGCAGAGAATCATCATCGTCCTGGCTCTCGCACTGTCGGCCGCAGCCTGCAGTAAGAGCGAACCCGTGGAGAAGAAAAAACCCTTTGAGGAACTCCAACCTCTCAAAGGCACGGTTAAGTGGACCGGCGAGGCTATCTTTATCGAGAGATGCCGGGATTGCCACAAGGTGCACGAAACCGGTGGAGTGGTGGGTCCGGACCTTTCCACAGTCGGCAGCCGGCGGGCCCCTGATTTCATCGAACGGGTGATACGCGAACCGTCCAAGGTCTATCCCGGTACTGTCATGCCGCCTTACGACACCCTGCCGCGCGAGCAGGTCAAGCTGCTGGTGGATTATCTGAGCGGGCTGAAATAAAACTGAACGCCGCGTGCCATACTTGGCGACAGTTAAGGGCGACCGGCGGTCGCCCCTTCGCTGCCGGAATCGTAACACCCACTGACAAAACGTCGCTGAAGGTGGGCTGCCTGCTCACCAGACAGGGGAAGGCTGGTTTTAATCAACCGACCTTCCCCCATTATTTTGGAGGTTTGTTTCCCATGACACAAAACAAAGAGCACAACAAATTCGACCGGCTGATGGGTATCATGCGCCAACTGCGTGCACCGGGCGGCTGCCCCTGGGACGCGGAGCAAACCCATGAATCGCTCAAGCGCTACCTCCTGGAGGAAGCCTACGAGGTCATCGAGGCGATCGACGCCAGGGACCCTGCCCACCTCAAGGAAGAGCTCGGCGACCTGCTGCTGCAGCCGATATTTCACGCGGCTATCGCGGAGGAGCAGGGACAGTTCACCATGGACGACATCCTTGACGCCATCAATGAGAAACTGGTGCGCCGCCACCCCCACGTCTTTGGCAGCGAGGTCATCGAATCGAGCGAGGCGCAGGTCGCTAACTGGGAAAAAATAAAGAAGACTGAAAAAGGAGCTGAGAGAAAGGGTGCGCTCTCCGGCGTCCCACCGCACCTTCCGGCACTGATGCAGGCGCAGAAGATCACCGAAAAGGCGGCCCGGGTCGGCTTTGATTGGGAGCACACGGACCAAGTGTTTGCCAAGGTCATGGAGGAGTTGCACGAGTTCGAGGAGGCGAGACTCTCCGGAGATCAAAAGGAAATGGAGTCCGAATTGGGCGACCTGCTCTTCGCCATCGTGAACCTCGGACGCTTTCTTTCCATCGACCCCGAGGAAGCGCTTAGGAAAACTATCCGGCGTTTCACCAAGCGCTTTGGTCACGTTGAGGACAGTCTGCACGCCCGCGGTATGGCGATGCAATCCGCCACCCTGGCAGAAATGGACCTGCTCTGGGAAGAGGCCAAGAAGTTAGAAGTAAGGTGATTTAATTAACTGTTTTTTGAGGAAGCAGGTTTTCCACATTTATTGTGGAAAACCTGTGGATAACTGTAGCAGTGTAGGCATAAACCTACACATTTTAAGCTGTTTCCGCGTTCTGCACACTTTTTACCCACAGAGACAAAACCCTGCAATACAAGCTACTTACGACAATATGAGATTTCACAGTCTGGCTAGGAGAAAAACAAAATAAGCTACGGCCAATTAGACCTGGAAGCAGTGGAAATCCTGTGCATAACAACTCCTGATTCGCCTCAAGCAGCAGCCGCGCACATTAAGATTATTACCGCCTTTGACAGCTTGAAGCATCATACTTTTCGCCTCAGTATTTTCCTTTTCAGCATCCCCGAGACCTCCCTGGCCTCCTCGCAGGCAAGCAGGTGCGCCGTCACCAGAAAGATGATTATCCCCACCACTACTGCTGTTCCTAGCACCCCACCCTTGACGAGTTTGCTACCGACTCGGGACCAGTCCCCCAGCCGCAGAATCCAGTAGACCGCGGCGCCCATCGGGACGGAGGCGACCATCCCTTTCAAGCCCGAGATCGCGATCGCCCTGGCTCCGAACGGCCCGATTTTCTTGCGCAGAAACCAGAGTAAAAGCCCCATGTTGCCCAGCGCCGAGAGGGAGGACGCCAACGCCAGGCCGCCGTGCTTGAGCGGCCCCATCAGGGCGAGGCTGAAGAGCAGGTTCAGCACGAAGGCCACGAAGGCGATCATGACCGGCGTCTTGGTGTCCTTCAGCGCGTAAAAAGCAGGCACCAAAACGCGCACCAGCGCCACGAAAGCGAGTCCAAGGGAATAGTAGCGCAGCGCCACTCCGCAGTTGACCGCCTTCGCGTAGTCAAAGGCTCCGCCCATGAAGAGGAGCGAAAAGATCGGAGTGGAGCAGAAGATGAGCCCGACCATAGCCGGGACGGTGATGAAGAGGGTGAGCCGTACCCCGTAGGAGAGCGATTCCTTGACTGCATCCATATCGCCGAGGGCGGCCTGGCGGCTCATCGAGGGGAGGACCGCCTGGGCAACCGAGACGGTGAAGATCCCCTGGGGGAATTCGAAAAGCCGCTGGGCGTAGTAAAGGTAGGAAACGCTACCTTCAGGGAGCAGGGAAGCGAGGATCGATCCGACGGCGATGTTCAGATAATAAACGCCGACCCCGAAGATGGAGGGCCCCATGAGTAGGGCGATCCTCCTCAGTGCCGGATGCCTGAAATCGAAGTTCGGGCGAAACGGGAACCCCTTTTGGTAAAGCACCGGGAGCTGCAGTGCGAGTTGCAGCACGCCGCCGATCAGCACGCCGATTGCCAGGGAGACGATCGGGACCTGGAACCGATCGTGGAGCAGGAGCGCGCTGAGGATCATGGAGATGTTCAGAAAGACCGTGGAAATGGCCGGCGTGAAGAAGTGGCGCAGGGTGTTGAGGATCCCCATGCAGAGCGCCACCAGGCTAACAAAGAAGATGTAGGGGAACATCAGCCGGTTCAGGAGGATGGTCGTCGAGACCTTCTCGGGGTTCGCGCTGAAGCCGGGGAACATCAGGTGCACCAGTTGCGGGGAGAGTACGATGCCGGCAACCGTGATGGCGGCCATCGCCAGGGTAAGGACGGTGAAGCAGACATTGGCGAGCGCCCGGGCCTCCTCCTGCCCCTTGTTGGTGTACCATTCGGAGAAAGTCGGCACGAACGCGGCAGTCAGCGCGCCTTCCGCGAAGAAGCGGCGCAGCATGTTCGGGATCTGGAAGGCTGCGAAGAAGGCGTCCGTGTAGAGTCCTGCGCCGAAGAGGCGGGAGACTACCATATCGCGCACCATTCCCATGATGCGCGACAGCATGGTGGCGGCACCAAGGACCCCGGCAGCGCGGGCTATGTTTTTCTTTTCGGACATCGGCACCCCTTGATCGGAAACATCACAAGAGCTGACAATTAGCACAGGCGGGGAGAAATTGATAACTTTTTTGCTACACGTTGCTTTCTGGAGGGGACGGGACGCGGAGAGCAGAGGACAGAACGCGGGGAGCGTCCCTGGCTGCGTTCCCACGCGGGAGCGTGGGAACGGTGAGTTGGTAGAAGTGGCAAAGACGGCGATTACAGGCCCTGCTCCTGATGGAGCCTTCTGAAGTACTCCTCGCGGCAAAAGTTCTCCACGTCGACCATGGCGGCGAACGCCTCGCCGTACCCTTCCCGGCCCAGGGTGAAGACGCCATGACCGTACACAATCGCGCTCCCAGAAGCCCCTATCACAGGGGGTACGCGCTTGGCGAGCCCTCCCGCGCCGATTTCGCCTGCCACAACGGGTGTCCCGCCCAATAGACGCACGTGCGGACAGTCCTTCCAGCAATCCTTGACCGGACAGTCCCGGGTCTCGCAGAGCATACTCATGACGACGGAAAATTTCGGGTGCCCGTGCAGGATTACGCGGGCGCCGGTCTGCTCAAAAATCTTCCTGTGGGCCAGGAGTTCGCTCGAGGCGGTGATTCCGGTCGTCGAGGAGTTGTCGGTCGGCACCGGGTCGATGCACCCCCGCAACTCGTCCAGGCTGGCAGCGGTTTGGGAGATGTAGATCAGCTCCCCTACACGAGCGGAGATATTGCCGAAAAAGGAGTCTACCAGTCCCCGCTCAACGGTGTAGCGGCCGACCGTCTCGATCTCGTCCAGTATGCCCCCTTTGGTTTCCGGTAGCACATCATGAAAGGCGAGCCCGTCGGCGGAAAGGGTCCTCAACCACTCCGCGCGAAAAGCACGGAAAGCTTCCCGCTCGCCCGGCAGCAGAAAGCCGTCGCTCAGAACGTCTTGCAGATATTTCACAAAGGTGGAATGGAAAACGGAGGAGTAGTTGATGAAGGCCTGCTCCACGGTGATGGCGCCGACCGCCACGATCCCCACGCCCTCGACGATGACCCCTTTCCGGTTGCCGAGCAATCTCGCGATTTCGGCAGCCGGGTCCTGCGACAGGTCCTTTTGACGCAAAAACGGTATATCGTGCAGAAAGGTGCGGGTTTCAGTGTCCTGGGGGACGATGACCGTGTCCGCCGCGGGCGCACGGGCTACCAGGAAGTCGGCAAAGGGAAGCGAGGGGCGGGCGGCGACGAGGGCGAGCGCGTTGAGACGCTCTAGAGTCGCCCCGGCAAGCCGGGAGAGTTCCGGCGCTCCCGAGGTGATCAGGATATCATCCTGGGCCGCGAAAGCGATCGCCTCGGGACAGGCCGAGCGGTCCGCTATCAGTTTGCCGGTGTATTTTTCGAGCTGGTCTTTCATTACTATCCTTCTGAACAAGGGGTCGTGGCTCAATCCCACACTGGGAAAGCATTCTGCCACAAAAAAACGCAAAAAACGCAAAAAGATTCGACCCAATACGGCGGGTTGCTCCGGTCCCCCAGGCGCTTTACCTTCATCATGAGGTGCCTCCTTCCAGCGCGACCTTCAGAGGCGGTTCGGTGCAGTTTCTGATCTCTTCAACGCTGTGCCCCGGAGCAACCTCAACCAACAGCAGACCGTCAGGGGTCACGTCGAGTACTGCCCGGTCGGTGATGATGCGATTCACCACCTCCCTGCCGGTGAGGGGCAGAGTGCACTTGTCCAGGATCTTCGGCTCCCCCTGCTTGTTGACATGCTCCATGAGGATAACGAGCCGCTTGGCGCCGTGCACCAGGTCCATGGCCCCTCCCATTCCCTTCACCATCTTCCCCGGAATGACCCAGTTGGCGAGGTCCCCCTGGGCGGAGACTTCCATGCCGCCCAGGATGGCGAGGTCGATATGACCGCCTCGGATCATGGCAAACGACTCCGCACTGCTGAAGAGCGCAGCGCCGGGGATCATGGTGATGGTTTCCTTGCCGGCGTTTATCAGATCCGGATCAAGTTCCTCCTCCGTCGGATAGGGCCCGATGCCAAGGAGCCCGTTTTCCGATTGGAGCACCACCCTTTTGCCAGCAGGGATATAGTTGGCAACCAGGGTCGGCATTCCAATACCCAGGTTGACGTAATAGCCGTCTTCGATTTCCCGTGCGGCGCGCTGCGCCATCTCTTCCCGTGTCCAGGCCATCGGTTTGCTCCTCTCTCGACGTAATGCCAAGCGCCCTCATCCTCTGACCCCATCCCCCTGCCCTCCACTTGAAGGGGAGGGAGTCTTTTTCGTCCTTCTTGCACCTAGCCCCTCACGGTGCGGCGCTCGACCCGCTTCTCCTGCTTTTCGCAGTGTATCACCCGCTGCACGTAGACGCTCGGGGTGTGGACCTGGGCCGGGTCTATGGCACCGATCTCGACCAGTTCCTCAACCTCGGCAATGGTCACCCGCCCTGCGGTCGCCATCACCGGGTTGAAATTCTGCGCGGTGCGCCGGTACACAAGATTGCCCAAGCCATCCCCGCGCCAGGCCTTTACCAGGGAAAAATCAGCTTTCAGGCCCAGTTCCAGCAGATACTCCCTGCCGTTGAAGATCCGCGTTTCGCGACCCTCCGCGATGGGGGTACCGACGCCGGCAGGAGTGTAAAAGGCGGGTATACCGGCGCCACCGGCCCTGATCCGCTCGGCGAGGGTCCCTTGTGGCACCAGCTCAACTTCCAGTTCCCCGGAGAGAAACTGACGCTCGAATTCCTTATTTTCACCGACGTAGGAAGCGACCATCTTCTTAATCTGGCGGTTCTCGAGCAGCAGACCAAGCCCCCAGTCCTCAACGCCGCAGTTGTTGGAGATGACGGTAAGGTTCTTCACACCGCGCTCCCGCACTCCGAGAATCAGGTTCTCCGGAATCCCCACCAGGCCGAAACCGCCCGCCATGATGGTAGCGCCGTCCTGGATGCCGTCCAATGCTTCAGCTACGCTGCTGCAGATCATGTCGGACCTCCGATTATTTCTTTACCAGCTATCCTCTACAGAAAAGATACTGCTGCAATCGTGTCTTCGCAAACCGGCGCCTTTGGCTGCCAGGGAAGGCAATCGATTATCGTTCCCACGCTCCGGCGTGGGAATGCAGCCAGGGACGCTCCTGCGTCCCGTTTCAGCTGCGTGGTAACGGATTTGGTAATGCGCCAGCCATTCCACCGGTGCTGGACGCCGCAGCGTCCGGGAAGCCCGTTCCCACGCGGGAGCGTGGGAACGATGAACTACTAAAAAAGGCACTGTCTAGCGTTGTGGATTTGACGTTTTTCCCAGAGAAAAATCATCAAAACGGACAAAGTGGAAGACAATGCCTTTCAAAGGAGTACTTAATTGCTTTGGACTCAAACAATGGTGCATGAATGGTAAAAGTTATGTGGCGGTGAAACCATTCAACGGCGACCCGCTGCGTGCAAGCTAGGGTAACTGCTCCAAAAACGACGGGTCGGCGAAGGTTCCTTCCGGAGTGAGCCCTCGAATCCGGTAATACTTCTGCAACTCCTCCTCAAAACGTGCGCGATCGACCGGCAGGATCTCGATCCCCTCCCCTGCGGTCCCCGGCTCCTCGAAGAACCGGCCCGGAAGCGTATCGTCCTTGGAACTGAAGCCGTTGGCGCAGTTGTAGAAACGCTCGGTCAAATAGATCCGCTCGCCGATCGATTTGAGGGATTCCGGAGTGTACTCGACGCCGGTCACCGCAGAGATCAATTCCCCATACTCCTCCAAAGTCGCACCGAAAAAGGCGAACTTGCAGGCTACCAGGGAATCGACGGCGGCGTTCACGTCCTCGGCGATCTTGATGATGCGCGCCTTGCCGGAAAAGGAGAAGCGGTCGGTGGGGACCGGCTTTCTGAGAATCTCATGGGAGATGGGGTAGGCGCGCAGGTGGCACCCCCCCCGGTTGCTGGTGCAGTACGCGAGCGCCATGCCGTAGGCCCCGCGCGGGTCGTAGGCGGGAAGCTCCAGCGACTTGACGCTCATGGAGAGTTCGGGCTTTCCCAGGCCTTCCGCTGCCCTGCGCGAGCCGAGGCTCAAAAGCTCCCCCGCGCCGCGCCGGTAGGCTATGTCCGTGAGGAGTTCGGGGACTTCTTCGACGCTCGGGAAACGCCCCCTCGCTTCGCCAAACGCCGAGAGCGTCGCGGCGGCGGTGATGGTATCCATGCCGAGCTCGTTGCAAAGCGTATTAGCCCTTACGATGGCGTGCAAGTCGGAGATCCCATTCAGTGCGCCGAAGTGGTTGACCGTTTCGTACTCGGGAAGCGCTTCGCCCTCAGGGTTTGACTTCTTGCACTGGATCGGACAGCCGTAGCAGCCGTCCTTCTTGGCGCCGCACTCGCGGCGGATGGCGGGCCCCGAGTACTGCCCCGAATCGGCAAAAAAGGTCGAACTGAAATTTTCGGTCGGAGCCATGCGCCGCTGCGCCATTAGGTCGACGAGCGCCGGCGTCCCGTACTCGGCAATGCCGAGCTCTCCGAAAATGACCGGAGAGGCACGAAACAGGCGCATCACGTCCCCGCGCGCGGCATCAAAGCGCTCCCGGTCGGCGATCTCCGTCACCCCGGAGCCGTTCACGGTAACGGCCTTGAGCCCCTTGGCCCCCATAACCGCGCCGAGTCCACCCCGGCCGATCGAGTTTCCCTCGCCCATCATGATATTGGCAAAGAGGACGCCGTTTTCACCGGCGGGACCGATAGCCGCCACGGAGCCGCGCTCCTGAAGCGCCGCGACGGTCTCCTTGACCCCCTTGCCCCAAAGCTGAGGCGCCGGCAGAATTTCGACAGTCTCATCGTTTATCGCAAGCACAACCGGCTCGCGGCTCTTCCCGGTGATAAAAACGACGTCCAGCCCCGCGGCCTTAAGCCGCCAGGGAAAGCGTCCGCCAGCGGAGCAGTCGTAGATGGTACCGGTGAGCGGGGAACGGGACACCGCCGCCAGGCGCGCGGAGGTGGGGGAGGTCGTACCGCATAGCGGGCCGACCGAAAGGATGAGCGGCATCTCGGGATCGAAAGGGTCCAGCCGGAAATAATCCCGCATCAGCCTGACTCCGAGCCCTCGCCCGCCCAGGTAGGCGTGCAGCAGTGCCGTCGGAATCTCTTCCCGATGACAGGTCCAGTTGGTCAGGTCGACGCGCAACATTTTACCGGTCCAGCCGTGCATAAGTCCCCTTGATTCATCGTTCATCGTTCATCGTTCATCGTTCTACGTTCTACGTTCTACGTTCTACATTCTACGTTCTACGTTCTACGTTCTACGTGGCACAATGATTAGCCCCCGCCTCCCGCGTGCGGTGATGTTGGCAGCGAAGGGCGACCGGCGATCGCCCTTAACCTTCTCACACATCCTTCCGAGCCGGGGCGGAGATTAGTTGTAGAGAAAGTTGACTTCCCCCTCCCTAGCCCCCCCTCCGGGAGAGGGATTTTCGGACTTGTCTGAACTTACTCTGTAAGTGTTAACCGAGAACAGCCTTCCAACGTAGAACGTAGAACGTAGAACAGCCTTTTTACAAATACTCGCCAAGCCCTCTGCGTTCCAGCTCCTCAACCACCTTCTTGACGTCCTGGGCGGCTGACTTGGCGCAGACCAGCAACGCATCGGGGGTGTCGACGACGATGAGATCCTTGACGCCGACAAAGGCGACCATTTTCCCGCCCCCATAGGCGAGACACCCTTCGGCTCCGACCGTCACGGTCCCCTGCGCGTTAATAACCACGTGCCCGTCCCCGTCCGCCTCCATCACCTCCGGCAAAGCGCTCCAGGAACCGACGTCGCTCCATCCAAAGGAAGCGGGGATCACCTGGACGTTCTGCGCCTTTTCCATGACGCCGAAGTCGATCGACTCCCCCTTGATGCCGGAATAGATCTCCGTTATCTGCGGTTTGAGATCGGAGAGTTCCCAAAGGTCCTGCTCGAAGGTGAGCTTCGCCAGGGCGGAGGAAAGCTCGGGCATGAAACCCCGGATCTGGTCCAAAATAGCGCAGGCGCCCCAAACAAACATGCCGGAGTTCCAGTAAAAGCGACCGGTTGCCAGAAACTCCATGGCCCGCTCCAGGGCCGGCTTCTCCACGAAGCGGGCTACCTTCGCAGGCTCGCCGCCGCGGTCCTCCGTCGCCTCTATGTAACCGTAGCCGGTCTCCGGGCGCGTCGGGGTGATACCAAGGGTCACCAGGGTGCCGCTTTGGGCGACGCCGCCCCCTTTGAGCAGTATTTCCCGGAAGCGCTCCTCGTCCAGGATGTAATGGTCGGCAGGGAGTACGGCCATGATACCGTCGGGATCAAAACGCGCGATGATAGAGGCGGCGAGGCCTATCGCGGGCGCAGTGTTTCTGCCGATCGGCTCCTCGATAACGTCCACCGGCACACCCGTGATGTACTCCAACTGGCGCTTGGTCTCGGCCGCCTGCAGCGCATTGGTGACGACCATAATCCTTTTGGGCTGCAACGGGACAACCCGCTCCACCGTCCTTTGCAGCATCGACTTGCCGCCGAAGACCGACATTAACTGTTTCGGCGTGCTCTTCCGGGAAAGGGGCCAGAACCTGGTGCCGGAACCACCGGCAAGGATGACGATATACATGCGTTCCTCCTGGTGAATTGATCCATGTGGGAGTGACTGGTGACAAGGGAGATGTGCATGAAGCAATTAGCCCTAACAGCGCCAATAAAAGAGGGGAAGCTGCACGCAGCCACAGGGGGGATGTGCAGACGGCGGGACCCCACCGTCTCGCTCCGCGAGCATTCCCCCCTGCCTTGCAGGGGGGACACTAATGGAATTCGATCCCGTTGACTCTCGCCACCGGCGTCGATCGGGGGCTAAACGAGCTTGTCTACTTCAATCTCAACCCGGTGATAGTCGTCCTGGAAGCGAACGATGTCGTCCTCGCCGAGGTATTCGCCGCTTTGCACCTCGATGATGGTCAAGGGTATCACGCCGGGATTCTCCAACCGATGATTGGTGCCGATCGGGATGAAAGTGGACTCGTTGATGTTGATGATCTTCACGAGTTCGCCGCAGGTCACCTTGGCGGTCCCCGAGACCACGATCCAGTGTTCGCTGCGGTGGTGATGCATCTGCAGCGACAGGCGCTGCCCAGGTTGCACCTCGATCCGCTTTATCTTATAGCCGGCATGCTCGTCGAGGACCGTATAGGTCCCCCATGGACGCTCTCCTCGTTCCATACTACCTCCGGTTGTGTCCTATTTTGTCGTCCTCAATTCGAGGTACCGCTTGAGTGCTTCCTGCCAAGGCTCGGGTACAAATCCAGTATCCTCAGCAAGCTTACTGCAGTCAAGTACCGAGTAAAGCGGGCGCGGCGCCGGGCGACCTAGTTGCTCGGTACTCATCGGGCTGACCGTGACGGATAGACCTGCCTGCTGGAAGATCTCGCGGGCAAATCCGTTCCAGGAAACGAACCCGGAGTTGGCCACATGGTAGGTACCACGGCACCCCTTGTCGATCAGCGCTTTGATGGCCAGCGCGAGATCATAGGTCCAGGTCGGCGCACCGACCTGATCGTCCACGACCGTCAGTTCGCTCCGCTCGCCGGCCAGCCGCAGCATGGTCTCTACGAAGTTTTTGCCGCCATGACCGTAAAGCCACTGGGTCCGCACGATCAGGTGCTCGGGATTGAACTTTACGTTCATCTCGCCGGCAAGTTTCGATTCGCCGTAGATGCTGAGCGGCGCGGGAGCATCATCCTCCTGGTAGGGAGCATTCTTCGTGCCGTTGAACACGTAATCGGTGCTCACCTGCACCAGTAGGGCGCCGATTTCCTTGGTGATCATGGCCAGGTGCGCGACACCTTCCCCGTTCACCTGAAGGGCAAGCTCCGTATTTGTCTCGCAGCCGTCCACGTCCGTGAAGGCCGCAGCGTTTATGACGATCCTTGGTTTCAGGGTCATCAGTACCCGCTGAACGGAGCCCAGGTCGGTGATATCGATGTCCTCGACATCCACTCCCCGTGCAGCACTCCCGTAAAGCCCCATCAATTCCTGCCCGAGCATGCCTTTGCTACCGACTACTAGTATCATTATAACCTCCGGAACACCGGGTACCAGTTCCACCCAGGTGTTCTAGCTACAGTTGCGGGTACGGGACCGTTTCCCCCCTCCCTAGCCCTCCCCCTCCGGGAGAGGGAACCAATTCCACTCCTGCCGATTTCTCGACTGCGAAGAAAGGGGTAATACCTTTTCGCCTTGCGAATAAATGTAACCGCTAAACACTCATCTCTCAACTCCCGGTCGGGAAAAATCCGCCCCGAAAGCCTTGGCTATCAGCGCGCTTCGTACTGGGCCTGATAATACTCCAGGTAAGCACCGGAAGCCACTTCCTCTACCCACTGCTGGTTGGCGAGGTACCAGTCGATGGTCTCGGCGATGCCGCGCTCGAAGGTGTAGCTCGGCTCCCAGGAAAGTTCGCGCTTCAGCTTGGAGGCATCGATGGCGTAGCGGCGGTCATGCCCCTGACGGTCCTTGACGAAGCTGATCAGTTTCCGGCTCTCGCCGGCCGGCCGACCCAAGCGCTGGTCCATCAGGTCGCACACCAGATGCACGATGTCGATGTTCTTCCACTCGTTGTTCCCGCCGATGTTGAAGATCTCCCCCGGGGTGCCCCGCTTCAGCACCCGCTCGATGGCGGCGCAGTGATCCTTCACGTGGAGCCAGTCGCGCACGTTGAGACCATCGCCGTAAACCGGCAGCGCGCGTCCCTGCATGATGTTATGGATCAGCAGCGGGATCAACTTCTCAGGGAAATGGTACGGCCCGTAGTTGTTGGAACAGCGCGTATTAAGGGTTGGCAGGGCAAAGGTCTCGAAATAGGCTCGTACCAGGAGGTCGGCCCCCGCCTTACTGGCGGAATAGGGGGAGTTGGGGGCCAGCGGTGTCTCCTCAGTGAAGTACCCTTCCGCTCCGAGGCTGCCGTACACTTCGTCAGTGGAGACCTGCAAAAACCGGAAACTGGGAATCCCCTGTGCGTGAAGGCGGCTTGCCTCTAAAAGCGTCTGGGTGCCGAGCACGTTGGTCTTGACGAAAATCTCGGGACCGGTGATGGATCGGTCCACGTGGGATTCGGCCGCGAAGTGGGCCACAGAATCGATGCGCTCCTCGCGCAGGATTTCCGCAACCAGCGCTCCGTCGCAGATGTCACCTTTCACGAAACGATAATCGGATTTCCCCTCCACGCCGGCCAGGTTTTTCAGATTTCCCGCGTAGGTGAGCAGATCTAGGTTAACTACTCGGCAACCAGGGTTCCCGGCCATAAAATGGTGGATGAAGTTGGAGCCTATGAATCCGGCCCCTCCGGTCACCAGCAACGAGGTGGGGGTAAATGTGTCAGACATGGATCCTCCGGGGGCTGCGGTTATTATCTTCTGATAGCTGCAATTGCGACTGCTCCGGCGGCGCCCCTGGCTGCCGGCAATCTTCTCTTGATACACCGGGAAAAGCTGTTATGTCAACAACTTCCGGTAACCGGGTCAGAACGCCCGTATCGGCACCAGCGGACCGATGCCGGCAAGGGCGAAGTTGACGGTGAACGACCGGTTGCCGGGCCGGTCGGAATAGGAAGTGATGATGCTCCAGCACTGGCGCTTGTACTCCAGAGAGTAGCGAGATTCCAGGAATCCGGCCTTGTCGAAGGAGTAGCGGGCGAGCACGTTTGCCGAGAGCTGGCTGGAGACCGGGAAGGCGAAGTGCCCCTCCAGATAGTCCAGCGTACTGCGGGAGTAACGGTATCCCAGGGACGCGAGGTTGGTACCTTCGCCCTTGTACTCCAAAGCGAGATTCGCAGTCGTCAGGTTGTTGTCAATCGGGTTATAGCGGCCATCCATGGCGAGCGCGACCCCTTTGGCCGGTGTGAGTTTGCTCTCCAGCATCAGATCGGTGAGGTGGTGCCCGGGGTCTTCCGGAGTCAGCAAGAGGTCACGGCGCTCCCCGGAGAACTGATACCCCTGGGAAAGCTTCAAGTACAGGAGATCACGATAATCCGAGGTTCCCCCCTCCAGCTGGTACTTCCTGGTGAAGGTACTGGCAAGCGACCATTTGAGGACCTCTTGCCCGAGCACACGGTCGCCGTAGTCGAAAAAGGGGAGATCGTCATCGCGCTTGGTCTGCACGTAGCCGTACTCAAGAGAAGGGGTCAGCAGGTGCCGCATCCGACCGTCGTAGATCCGCTCCAAGGGGAGCGAAAGAGTGGATCCGGCATCCAGGTTGCCGATGCTCCTGACCCCGCCGGGCACCTGTGCGCCGTAGGCGTTGTAAAGCCGCTGCTCGTACCCGCCGTAAAGCGAGAAGTCGAAGATTCCCGCCGGCTTTTGGTACAGCGATAACCTGGGGTGCAGGTCGAGACGCTCGCCGGTGGCACCTTGAACCCGGTTAAAATTGACCAGCCCCGCATCCATGGAGTAGAAAAGGGGACCAATTTTGGTGCCGGCGGCGACGAAGCTTAGAGCTGGAAGCCTCTGCAGGGTGGCGTCGTTGTCCGCCGCCACCAGGTCCTCGATGTAGTTTAATTGCCCGGTCAGGGCATAGCGCTCCCACCTGTGGTCGATTGCCAGATTGGACCCGAGCAGCTGCCGGTTGTATTCGCCTGAGTTCTCACTGAAGTCCCGGAAATAGGAGCGGTCGGCGATGAGGTGAATATCCGAGGAGAGGGTCGTCGCCGGGGTGAGCAGTTCCAACTGCTTCAGGTTGAACTCGCCGCGAAATTTTTCCATCTGGGTGTCGTAGATGCCGTAACTCTGCAGCTCCCCTTCGCTGCCGCCTTTTCTGAGGTAACGGTAATCGATTCCGATCCCCGCCCCCCTGGCGGACTCCAGATCCAGATCCGCAGTGACATCCTGGCTCGGGGAAGCCGCCCAGTAGTAGGGCTGGTCGTAGTAAATCCCTTTTTTGGTGGAATTGCCGAGTTTGGGGAGCAGTAGGCCCGACTGGCGTTCCTTCTGAGCCGGGAACAGAATATAGGGGGTGTAGAGCAGCGGAACTTTGCCGACGTAGAAGACTGCGTCGCGCCCGGTCGCGAACTCGTCGAGGGTTACCTTCAGGTCCCGCGCCTCGAAGTGCCAACTCGGATTATCGCCGTCGCAGGTAGTGAAGCTGCCACGCTCGACGTGGTAGTCCTCCTCGCCGGTCTTCTCCACGCGCTTTCCGTAGAGCCTGAAGTTCGACTTCTTGATGAAAAGCTGACCGTTGAGCAGCTCTCCCTGCTGGGATTCCAGGTTCAGGGAAAGGTGGTCCCCTTTCAGGGTATCGCCCGCCTGCTCGAGAAAGATGTTTCCCTCGGCAAGCGTATCCCCGGTGAGTCTGCGGTAGGTAACGCTATCGGCCAGAAGGGAGACGCCATTACGCACCATCCTGACCTTCCCCTCGGCCCGGTAGCTGTCGGCCGGGACGTCCAGGGTGAGGGTATCCGCCTTGAGGGTAACGGCCTGACTAGAGACGGCCGACCCGGAAGCGGCTGGCGCGGGCGCAGCTTGCGTAGGGGCAACTTGTGCAGGGGCAGCTTGCGCCGAGGCAGCTTGCACAGGAACAGCTTGCGCAGGAACAGCTTGCACCGGGGCAGTTTGTTCAGGGGCGGCTTGCACAGTGGTGGTTTGCTCAGGGGCGGACTGCACCAAAGAGGGTAGCATCAGTAGATATGCGAGGAGCCCGAGGGCTCTTGCAGGTTTCATCGCGCTCCGGGTTCATCTGATTGATTATTATCCCCTGAAAGGGTCGAATTGCCGGGAAAGCAGGATTCCTCTTGCCTCGCCGACAGTGAACAGGGAGCCGCAGACTAGGATCAGGTCGTCAGGGGCCGCGTCGGCCTGAGCCAGGGATATTCCCTGTGCCACCGGGCCGGCCTCGTGTGCGGCAACGCCCCGGGAACGACAAAAGGAGGCGAGATCTGTCGCGGGAAGCGCCCGGTCTATGGCGGGTGCCACGGCAAAAACCGCGTCGGTCAGCGGCAGCAAAGGGTCCAGTATGCCGGAAAGCTCCTTGTCACCCATGACGCCGACCACCATCAGAAGCCGCTTCCGTGGAATCTGCGCCAGTGCCTCGGCAAGGGCGGCCGCACCGGCGGGATTGTGGGCGCCGTCCAGGAGCAGCGGCGGAGCCCCCGGAAAGAGTTCCATCCGGCCCGGCCAGCAGGCCCGCTCGACGCCCGCGACCAGCGCCTGTGGATCGAGGGCAAATCCGGCTCCCGTCAAAAGTTCAGCCGCGGCCAGGGCGCAGGCGGTATTGCCATTTTGGTAGAGCCCGGTAACCCCCGGCCGCAGACTGTGAAGGTTCAGCGCCAGGCCGCGGTAGTCAAGCTCCCCTCCCCGCCAATCGGCTGCGAAGTCATCCCCGCAGCAGTAGAGCGGGGAGCCAAGTTCCAGGGCGTGCCGCTGTATCACGCGGGCCGCCTCCGGGTGCTGGCGGGCAGAGACAACGGGGCTTCCCGCCTTGCAGATGCCGGCCTTCTCCGCGGCGATCTCCGCGATCCGGTTACCGAGGTAATCGGTGTGGTCCAGGGAGATCGGCGTGATCAGGGTCAGCATCCCGTCCAGGGCGTTGGTCGAGTCAAGCCGCCCCCCCATTCCGGCCTCGAAGACCGCGATTCTCACCCCGGCCTCGGCAAAATGGAGCGCCGCCAGGGCGGTGATGATCTCGAAAAAGGTCGTCCCCTCCGGGGCGGCCGCCATGACCCGACCGGCCAGACGTGTCACCGTTTCCTCGGAGATCTCGGTCCCGTCCGTGCGGAACCGTTCGGTAAAGGAGATCAGGTGCGGCGAGGTAAAGAGCCCGCTACGGTGGCCTCCAGCGCTCAGAATGGAGGTCAGGATGGAAGCGGTCGAACCCTTGCCGTTGGTACCAACGACATGGACCGTGGCAAAGGCGTCCTGGGGGTTGCCGAGCGCGCCGAGCAGGCGTGAAATCCTGGCGAGTCCCGGTTTGATCCCGAACCGGCCCAGGGCGTATATGTGCGAAAGAGTCTCAGCGTAGGTCATGACAGGCGGGGATTATAGGTAAAGAGAAGGGAAAAGTCTATACAATTGGGTCCGCAGTGGGCAGTGAAACGGCGTAAGCGCGCAGGTCGCGCTGGATGCATCAACGCTGCATCAATGATCCACGCTGATTGCTGGTGCATTTCAACTTTATCGTTCCCACGCTCCTGCGTCCCGTTCAACCGCGTGAGGCTGACAGCTCCGGCGCCCTCATTACACAGCAATGGTCTGTGGAACTTGAGGCGCTTCTGTTCTGAGTATGTTCAGACGAGTCCGAAAGTCCCCTCTCCCGGAGGGGGAGGGTTAGGGAGGGGGAAGTCCACTTTCTCCTCAACTAAACTCCGCCTGGGCGGGATCGAGTGACAATCAGACAAAGCGGAGCCAGATAGTCAGACCGGAAGATTGAGGGTTATCAGCACCAATTGCTCCGTTCCATCATTTTGATAAGAATGCTGCTCCCCGGCGTCAATCTGCATCACGGTACCCGCAGTCAATGGAAACTCGCGACCGCCCGAAGTTGCCAACCCCGAGCCGCTCAGAACATACATCAGATGCCCGTAGGAATCGACGTGCGCCGCAAAGCTGCCGCCGGGTTCCACGCGAGTAAAGACCATCTTGGTCCCCGCATCGAGCAGGGTCCTGCCGAAAATGCCGCTCGTGAGAGCTGGCCGTACCGGCTCCCAGGCCACATCCTCCAACTGAAAAACTTTGCTCATGGGGAACTCCTTTCAGGCGTCTGGCGCCCGGGCAGACTACGTTTACACATCCTTCCCACCGGAACTAGGACTGGATCCTGCAGTGTCCCCCCTGTGGCACAGGGGGGAAGGCTCGCATAGCGAGACAGGGGGGTATTTAGCCCAGACACCGCCCCCCTGCCTCTCTGACGTTCGGCTTCCCCCCTACTTCATAGGGGGGACACAACGAAGCACTCCGCCCTTAATTGAAGATCTGTGAGGGCCGGGGAGGAACGCCTTGGACTACTACCAGCGCTCCGGCCACGCGAGGCGCAGGCCGAGGGCTATCAGCACGCATCCTGCCACCTGACCGACCCGCTCCCCTGCCCGGGCACTACGGTTGAGCCAGCGACCGACCTCGCCTGCACAAAGGGCAACCAAACCGAAGCCGGCCAGGGTGAGGAGCACGAAGGTAGCGCCGAGAAGCAGCATCTGCAGCGCCAGGTTTCCCCTGCCGGGATCAACGAACTGCGGGAAGAAGGCCAGGAAGAAGAGCGCGACCTTGGGGTTCATAATATTGGCAAGAATGCTCTGCCGGAAGATGACCCGGCATTGCAGGGCACCCGCGTGTCCCTCCGGAAGGAGCGAGCCGCGGCTCTTCAGCATGCGTGCCCCGAGGTAGATCAGGTAGAGCGCGCCGGCGTATTTCACGCAAGCAAAGGCGGTCGCCGAGGAGGTGATCAGAGCAGAGAGGCCGACGACAGCAAAGAAGGTGTGGGCAAAATTCCCCAGCGCGAAGCCCGCCGCGGCGGCGAGGGCGGCCCTTCTTCCCTGCGCCATACCGCGCGTCATGACGTAGATGATATCGGGGCCAGGGGTAAATATCAGCAATGTGGAAGCGGCGGCGAACATGGCGAGTTGCGTAAGTGAAATCATGGTCAGGTTTTCCTCATGGCAAGGTTAGCATCGTTCCCACGCTACCGCGTGGCAACGGCGACACGCGTGCCTAAATCCCCTCGCCCTCCGGGAGAGGGGCAGGGGTGAGGGATTTGCCACGAAGCGCTTGCCCCCATCCCTGTCGATGGTCGATTCCATGAGTGCGGCGATTGGTTGCAGCGGGAACCGTCTGCGACTCCCTCACCCCGACCCTCTCCCGGAGGGCGAGGGGGAGCTTTGATAGCAGGGGGAGCTGGATCAATCCACACCCATTCGAATAGCACCTGGTAAAGGGAGATAGTATCGGAAATCTTAAAAAAAGGGGCGCCCGTCAGCTGTATTTCCGCTGAGCTGGACGCCCCTGTCTTGGTTTACCGAATCGCTCGGACCAACGTTTTACTGCCCGGCCCCTAGGGCTGGCGGTAAAGCATCTTCAGGATGCTGGAGAGCTGTCCCTTCATCTTGTCCCGGTCGACGATGATGTCCACCATGCCGTGGTCCAGCAGATATTCTGCCCGCTGGAACCCTTCGGGAAGCTTCTGCCTGATGGTCTGCTCAATGACGCGGGGGCCGGCAAAACCGATCAGCGCCTTAGGCTCGGACATGTTGATGTCGCCCAGCATGGCGAAACTTGCCGTCACCCCGCCGGTCGTGGGATCGGTCAGAATGGAGACGAAAGGAAGACCCGCTTCACTTAGCTTCGCGAGCGCCGCCGAGGTTTTGGCCATCTGCATGAGCGACAGGATGCTCTCCTGCATTCTGGCGCCGCCGGAGGCGGAGATGATGATCACCGGGGTGTGCGCGTCAATGGCGCGCTCGATGCCGCGGGTGATCTTCTCGCCGACCACGCTCCCCATGCTCCCCCCCATGAAGGAGAAGTCGAAGACGCAGATCTGTACGGGAGTTCCCTCCATGAGACCGGAGCCGCAGATGATGGCATCCTTGCTGCCGCCCTTGGCGAGCGCCGCGTCGATGCGGCTCTGATAGCTCTTGGTATCCTTGAAGTTCAGGCAGTCGACCGAGATGAGGCCGGCGTCGAGTTCGTTGAAACTCCCCTCGTCCAGCAGCAGGTCCAGACGCTTTCTGGCCGAAAGCCGGTAGTGGTGATTGCATTTCGGGCAGACGTTGAGGTTGTTCTCAATGTCCTTCGTAAAGATGGTCTCGCCGCAGCTGACGCACTTCGTCCAGAGCCCCTCGGGCACCTTCACCCTGTGGTCCGGCCCTTTTGCCTTCGGCGGATTGTCCCTTTTAAACCATGCCATATGTGCCCTCGTAAGGGGGGCCCTCCCCCCTGCTGTAGTTCGATGTGGAATTCTCGGCTGATAATTAGCAGATCGCCACCGGGTTGTCAATCAAAACGGTAGGCAACCTAGGTCAAAGTACCGGAATAACTGTAATTACCTTACTTCAGGCGGAGAGCACCCCAGCCTTGAGATCTGCCACGAATGCGCCCAGTTCCTGCAGTAGTTCCGCTCCCTGGTAACGCTCGAAATACTTCACCAGGGCGCTTCCCACCACGACGCCGTCGGCGACCTTGGCGACCTGGGCCGCCTGGGACGGGTTGGAGATGCCAAAACCGACCACGAGCGGCAGCTTCAGTTCGTCCCGCACGCTGGTTACCCGGGCGGCCAGGGTGTCGGCCACTTCGGAGCGGGCGCCGGTCACGCCGGCTACCGAAACGTAGTAGATGAAACCGCGCCCGAGCCTGGAGACTGCCTCCACCCGGGAACTGTCCGAAGTCGGCGTCAGCAGGAAGATGAGGTCCAACCCGGCCTGATCGGTTGCCCCTTTCAGTTCGGCGGCCTCCTCGGGGGGCAGGTCGACGACCAAGAGCCCGTCCACGCCGGCAGCCGCCGCATCAACCGCGAAGCGCTCGGCTCCGTAGATAAAGATCGGGTTGAAGTACCCCATGAGTACGATCGGTACCTGGGTGCGCGTCCGAAGCCTGCGAACCAGCTCCAGTATCGCGGGGAGCGTCGTCCCCGAGGCGAGCGCGCGCTCTGAGGAGAGCTGTATGGTGGGGCCGTCCGCCATCGGGTCGGAGAATGGCACGCCCAACTCGATCAGGTCGCATCCCGAGCGCTCCAACTGCAGCACGATCTCTTCCGTCACCCCAAGATCCGGGTCCCCGGCAGTCACGAAGGTCACCAGCGCCGTTTCTCCGCGCCCCTTGAGCTCGGCGAATTTGTCCTCAATCCTGCTCATCAAAGTTCTCCTTGTCTGTCCGTGGCAATCCTGCGTAGGGCCGCTGTGTGACGGTACCTTTGTGTCCTGAAGGACGCTCCAACGGGGGTTACTGCGGACGTTACCTGGTAGTTTTGCCAGAATAGCATCGATATCAATGCTAAGAATTTCACTGAGGTGGATTATGCTTATACCCCTCTTTGCAAAGCGGGGCAAGGGGGAAACTCCGTTCAGCCTTGATCCCCTCGCCCTCCGGGAGAGGGGGAGCTTTTGAAAGTAGTACGAGTTGGGAAGAATAATCCCCCCCTACCCTCCCCTTGAAGGGGAGGGAGAGTTTTTCTGAATGCGGGAAAAAAGTTGGAATTTGACAGCGGAAGGACGGGAAATCAGATCTTGAAGGCTTCCATCTCTTTTCTCAGCAGGTCGGTCTGACGGAACAGCTTGTAGACGGCCTCGTCCATGACGCGGGTCGCCTCCAGGTTCGCCTCGGTGGCGCTCTGGATGTCCTCGACGGAGGTGACGATCTGCTCGCTACCGCGGCTCTGCTCGTCGCAGGCGCGCTTTATGTGCCGGATCATCTCGGTGATGCTCTCGGTCGACTGGGCAATCAGATTCCCGACCTTGTTCTGTTCGCGGGTGGAGGAAAGCACCTGGGAGGTGAGTCCCTTCATGTTCTCGACCGCCCCCATGATGAGTTCGCTTCCCATGCCCTGCTCCCGGGTCGCCTTGGCGATCTGGGCCACCATCTCCGAGACCTGCTCCATTGCTTCCCGGATCATTTGGCTTCCCTTGGCCTGCTCCACGGTCGTGCGGGCGATCTCGGCCACCTGCGCGGTCGCCTCGGTGACGCCGATAACGATCTTGGTCAGCGCCTCGCCGGACTTCTGGCTTAAGAGCTCGCCGTCGGAGATGGAACGCTCCGCCTGGTTGATGGCCTCGACCGCACGACGGGTCTCCTCCTGCACTCCGCGGATGACCAGCGAGATCTCCCGGGTCGAGCTCGAGGTGCGCTCGGAGAGTTCCTTGATCTCGTCCGCCACGACCGCGAAACCTTTGCCGTGTTCGCCGGCCTGGGCCGCAATGATCGCGGCGTTCAGCGCCAGAAGGTTGGTCTGCTCGGCAACCTCGTCGATGACCGAGAGGATTTCGCCGATGTCTCCAGCACGGTCCGAAAGGGTCTTGACCACCTCGGCCGTGATCCGGGAGGCGCGCTTAATTTCCTGCATCCCGCCGATGACCGCTTCGACCGCCTCGCGTCCGGTCTCCGCGTCGACGCGCACCGCTTTCGAGATGGCCGCAGTCTCGTTGGCGTTTCTTTCCACCTGCTTTATGGAGGAGTCCATCTCCATGACCGAGGAAGCGGTCGCGGTCGCCACTTCCATCAGGCTCACCACACCATTTCCCACCTGCTTGATGGAGCTTCCCATCTCGACGATGGAGGAACTCACCTCGCCGACGGAAAGCGCCAGGTTCTCCATGTTCTGCACGACTTCCTCAACGGAGGAGGCCATTTCCAGGATCGAGGAGGAGCTCTCCGAAGCGGAGATGGAGAGCGAGTCGACCCCTTGGGCGACTCCTTTCACTGAGCTATTGATCTGCACAATCGCCGCGGAGGTCTTGGAGACGCTGTCGGCCTGGGTCTTCGCCGAGCCAACCACGGAGTGCGAGGCCTTGGCCATGGTATCGGAAATGCCGGCGAGTTCCGCCGAGGAGCGCGAGACCTTGCCGATCATGCCGGAGAGCTTCCCGACCATCTCGTTGAAGTCGCTTCCCAAAAGGCCCAGCTCGTCGTCCGACTCCAGGGCGACCGTCGCGGTGAGGTCCCCCTCGGCGCCGGCGTTCACCGCATTCGCCATGACCTTTATTCTGCTCACGATGTTGCGGGTGATCAGGAGGCCCAGCACGATGGCGAGCGCAATCGCCACCAGGATCACCACCACGAAAGTGACGCCGGCCGAGCGCTGGATCTGGGTCACCTGGGCGTTGGCCGCGTTCATCTGGTTCCCCACCTCGACCAGGATGTCGTCCAGATCGGCTTTCGCCTTGTCGTTGGCGTCCGAGATCTCCTCGTTGGCGAGCCGGTGCAGCCGCTCGTCCGAGAGGGCGTCCTTGGCCGCCTGGTTCAGCGAACCCGGCGTCACCCCCTTGAGGAGTGCTTCCTTTCTGGCGATCAGTTCATCCGCCACCTTCTCGAACTCGCCCCAGCTGACCAAAAGCTGCCGGGTGCGCTTTTCGATGACGCTCCCCTTGACGGCCGGGAGCACGCCGAGCTTCCTGTTCCCCTCCAGGATAGTCTGCGCCTGGGTCAAGAGCAGGTCGCGCTTCATCCGGTAGTCTTCCACGTACTCTTCCATCTTGTCCGGCTCGGAGCGGACCAAGGCGGCCTGCATCAGGCTGACGTGGCAGTACTTCTGAGCCACCCCCATCAGAAGCACCAGCTTTTGCTGCTTGGAGAGCTGCTCCAGGATGCTTTGGATCTCGCCGCCGACCCGCTTCATGCTCAGGGCCCCGAAGACCCCGGTGAAGGCGACCAGCAGGGCCATGATCAGGAAGGAAACGATCAGGCGGGTGCGCAGCTTGAGGTTTTTCATCGTTATCAGCGCTCCGTTTCAGCCAGAAGGTAGTTCATCAGATCGACGGAGGCCTTCACCTCGGGCTTGGACATGTTGGAGTCCGGCTTTCTAAGCATCTTGACACCGTAGGCCTTGGTTGCGTTGCGGTCGAAGGGCTGCCCCGAGATGGGCGCCACGCCGGTCGTGATGGCGACGACGGTCCGCTCCAGGGTGTGGCACTTGATGCACCGTACCTTGACGACCTCGTAGTTCGCCTTCATGGCGGGGGGAAAGGCGGAGGGGTCGAAGCGCATGGTGTCCCCCTTGCCGATTACTTTGAGCCCGGCGTGGGCAGCGGTCGCGGAAAGGGAGACCAGGAGAAACGTTAAAAGGAGCTTTTTCATGTGAGAGAATCCTCCGTTATTAGAGTCGGACAAAAGTTAAAAGCTGAAAGCGAGCGACGCCAGGGTCGTCCTGTCGGTCCCCGCCGGGGCGTCCTGATAGATATACTGCAAGGAAACCTTGGTGTTCTGCAGCGGCGCATAACTGATCGCGGGGATATAGCGGTGCGTCCCGCCGGTCTCATTCTTCTGGTACTCGTAGCGAAAAAGAGCGATCAGGTTGACCGGCACGCCGAACATGTATTCCCCTTCGAGAGCGTAGGCATGGGAGTCCAGCCCGTTCGGCACGACCGCGAAGCTCGGGTTGTCGTCGTGACCCAGGGTGCCGCTTCCCTTCAGGTGGGCGCGCTTGTAGAGCAGATCGAATTCCGCTCCGGCCCGGTAGAAGTTGTTGCGGAACTGGGCGATCCCCTGATCGGAGAACTTGCCGTTACTCCCGACGTAGCCGAACCCGCCCAGGGTCAGAGTGAGGAAGTCCCAGACGCTGTCGTTCTCCATATCGACCTCGGGCTCCTTTCCGTTCAGGTCGGTCCCGCCGATCTTCACCGAGACGTGGCCGTAACCGTCCTTGTGGTGCTGGCCGTTTCGGTCCACGACCCCGCCGGCCAGGAAGACCCGGTTGGCGACGACCGAGTTCAGTTCCAGCGCGTCCTCCGGGGCATCCAGCGCAAAGGGTGAAGCCCCGTTTGAGAAGGAAGAGCCGACCGTGTAGGCGGTCGAGGCGTAGGAGGGGGTCAGAATCACCCGATCGCTTTTCTTCCAAAGAGAGAGCTTCGGCTCCATCCGGCCGATCCTCAGGTTCACCGGCGTCCCGAGCGCGTGGCGCCAGATGGCGAAGAGCTCGTTGATGTCAGGATCGTTGTTGGGCGGGGTATTGGCATTGTTCGCGGGGGAGCTGGTACCGGAGGTGCTGGTCTGAACTCCCTGCGAATAAAGATTATAGGTGAGGAAAAAACCAGCCGCCTCACGGAAGGCGCCGCCGGCCTGAAGGCGCAGACTCCTGGTGGAGAGGTCAAGCTTGTTGCCGTCCAGGGCATTATTGTTGTAGGCAACGTCGAGCGTGCCGGTCAGGGAAACCGGAAGCAGTTCAGGAAGCCCGGAGAGCCAGAGCCCCTCGATCTTTCCCCCCTCCTTTTCGGGCTTGGCAGCCGCCGCCCCACCCTTGCCGGGGTAAACGTAGCCGTTTTTCAGGAAGGCGTCGCCGAACTCGTTTAGCTCGGGGTAAATAGTATGGCAGGTGGAGCATTCCGTTTTGTGCTGCCGGCTGAAGGCGGGAATCGCATCAGCCAATTTGGGAAAGCTCAGCTGCACAAGTCCAACCACGAGGGGAAGCAGGATCAGAACAGAGTTGTTCTTCGAGGACATTAATAATCTCCTGGCAAGGCGACGATGACAGATAGAATTACACAACACTCATAAAAATATTTTTCAGACGCCAGATCACAGACGGAATTGCCAGATGCTACACTTCGGGATGGATTATTACAATATTGCCGATGTGAAGTCAACTTAACAAAAACGCACTGCTCCAAATTCCGGTATACATAATAGATTTCACTCATTTTCCCCTACATTTTTCCTGCTGGAAATGATATAAGTTCCAGCAAAACTAATGGAGGGTCCTTACGATGCAGCTTAAGAGTCTGCTTTTCCCCATCCTCACCATAGCGCTCCTGGCAGGATGCGGTGGCGGGGACCCTGCCAACCCCACCCCGACCGCCAACAAACTCGCCGCTTCGTCCACCTGTCTCAACTGCCATGCCAGCGTCGTGTCCCCGACGACGGGGGCGCTGATCAGCGACGAATGGCGCAATTCCAGCCACAATCTCAAAAACGGCGCGGGGTGCGCCGATTGCCACGAACCTGCCTCGGACCACCCGAACGCCTGCAGCACCTGCCACGGCGGCGGACTGTATCAGGTGACCAAGAACCCGGACCAGGCGGGCAAGTGCTTCAAGTGTCACGGACCCGCCTTCCCCGCCGACCAGCTCATGGCCCTTGCCCCCCAGCACTTCGGCTACTCCTCGGCCCGTGCGCTCCCCACAGCGACCCGCGCCTCGTACGTGAGCGGCCAGTACCAGGGGCGCTGCGGCGCCTGCCACAACCCGCACAACAATACCCTGACCCAGCAGCACCGTGACTACGCCACCTCCCTGCATGGCGACCCCAAGGGAGTTGCCTGGAACCACTACGAGTTCAAGGGCGACGATCGCGTAGCATGCCAGCGCTGCCACACCAGCACGGGGTATATCAGCTACGTCACCAGCGGTTTCACCGTCCCCACCAAGGGCTTCGGAGCCGGCGACCCGAGCCGCGAAATGCTCGCCTGCGACGCCTGCCACGCGAGCTACGACTTCAAGAACAGCATCCGGAAGGTTCCCGCGTTCACCGCCCCATATAAAAACTTCGCCGGCAGCGCAGCAGCTTTCCCGGACACCGGTGAGACCAGCATCTGCATACCGTGCCACGCCGGCCTCGACAGCGGACCAACCATCGCCGCCATTCCCGATACCAGCTTTACCAACGTCGGTTTCGTCAACCCGCACTACATGGCGGCGGCGGGACTCATGTACATGCAAAACGGCTTCACCAACTTCACCTCGGCCAGCGCGGCGTACGGGACCTCCAGCTATGGCAAGTCACTCGCTCCGGACAACGCCTCCACGCCGGGAGGGATTGCCGGCGGGACCGCCAGCACGCATCGCAAGCTCGGCACTTTGGCCATCAACAACGACAGCCACAAGCCGGCCTTCTTCGTGCCCGGCGTCCTCGACCAGAACGGCCCCTGCGTCACCTGCCACCTGAATGCAAACGGGGTGGCACAGCGCTCCGGCTCGGGTCACAGCCTGAAGATAGACGGCAACGCCTTCACCCAGGTCTGCGTCAACTGTCACACCAGCGAAAATACCGTCCCGCTCACGGCCGACAACTTCCGTGAGGACTTCGTGCTGCCGCAGGCGGAGGCTTTCGAGTCTTCACTTAAACTGATGGAGACCATCCTACGTCAGAAGTACCTGATAAGCTTCGATGTGACCACCTACCCTTACTTCTATGACGAAAACCTGCCGCCCGTGGCGGGCAAGAAACAGCCGGTGAAGGACTGGACCCGCAGTGCTGTGCTCAGCACACCGGCGAACGGGCGCAAGCTGATGGGGGCCTGCTTCAACTTCAACCTTCTCACCCGCGACCCGGCGGCCTACGCCCACGCACGCTCCTATAGCCGCAGGCTGGTATATGACAGCCTCGACTATCTGGATAACGGTGTGATGGACCTCTCGGTGGGCCGCACGGCCGTGGCTCAAAGCGTGCTTGGCACCAGCGCCACCAACCCTGTCTTCGGACTTTTCACCCAAGGCGCCAAGGCTTACAATGACAACGTCGTCACGACGGGCAGCCCTGCGAAGTACGGCATCAGTACCCCATACGCCGGAACCTCGGAGGCTATGCTGTACCTTATCGCCTGGAACCGCAGCGGAACCGTGCAGGACCCGACCGGCATTGACCATGTCAACGGATCAGGCTCCTGGACCAAGATCGAAAGACCGTAGCTTTAAGCGCTACAGATGATAGAATGAAGCCTTAATCAGCCCCGCCTCGCAAGAAGCGGGGCTTCCTTCCGGCACAGGCATCGGGATCAACCATGAAATTGTTACTTCATATCTGCTGCGGGCCGTGCGCCGTTTACCCCGTGAAAGAGCTGCGCTCTTCCGGGGTCGAGGTGACCGGGCTTTTCTATAACCACAACATCCACCCCTTTACCGAGTACCAGCTGCGCATGGATGCGCTGCGCTCCTATGCAGAGATGGTGGAACTGGACGTCATCTACCGCGAAGAGTATCTGCTGGAAGAGTTTCTGGCGAACGTTGCCGGCGATCCCGCGGCGCGCTGTAGCTACTGCTATCGCTCCCGGCTGGAAGAGACCGCGAGAAGCGCCGCGGAGCTGGGCTTCCCCTACTTTTCCTCCACACTGCTCTACAGCAGGTATCAAAACCAGGAAACCATCCGCGAGTTTGGCGAGGAGCTGGGGGAGCGCTACGGCGTGAAATTCCACCATGAAGATTTCCGGCGCGGTTGGCAGGAAGGGATCAATCTTTCCAAAGAGATGGGGCTCTACCGCCAGAAGTATTGCGGCTGCATCTACAGCGAGAAGGAGCGTTACGCGAAGAAGCAGGTGGGGCAGAAGCAGAAGTAAAGCCGGCGAGACGCATACCATGCGTTAGCTTTATTCTAATCAACTATGGACACCATCAGGTTGGGAGGCATTACCTGCGTCTTAGCCTAGTTTAAGGCATCAGGTAGAGACACATTGCATGCGTCTCAGCGCTGCCGCCAACTAGTTAAACTAAGTGTTATTGAGTGAAGAAACGCATGCAATGCGTCTCTAGGTCATTAGTTGCCTTACCGTTACCTCCTGGTCCATCCGAGAGTTCGCATGTCGTCCCTGGGAAAATCCCTTATAGTTATCGGACTCGTCATCGCCCTGATCGGTGCGGTCCTGAGCTTCGCGGGTCGGATTCCCTGGCTCGGCCGTCTGCCCGGGGACATCTACGTCAAACGAGAAAACTTCACCTTCTACTTCCCCCTCGCCACCAGCATCATCATCTCCCTTTTGCTGTCCTTCATCCTCTGGCTCTTCCGAAAATAAGTGCAGCCCCAAAGGGCGACCGGCCGGTTGCCCCTACAGGTCCGTCACCGTTATGCATCGGTAGGGGCGACCGGCGGTCGCCCTAAACTTCCTCCGCAGCGCCAATCTCCACAATCTTTCCCCCCTTGGCAAGGCTGAACAGGTGCCCGCGCCAAACGACGCGATTACCGAAGAGCGAGAGCGCCCAGACCCCGAAGGAAAGCGCATCCCGGACCGGCAGCAGCCAGAGCCAGCGCGGCAGCAGCCGGTCCTCAAGGTAAACACGGCTGTAGCAAAGCGATACGGCGGCCCGCACCGAGTAGAGAAGTGCGGCGGCGGCCACACCTTCCCGTGAAAAACCGGAAGCAACCAGGGCAAGCAGAGCCCCCGGAAAGGGTAGCGTGATCCCCGAGGCAAGATAGCCGCCGGGACGGGAAACCCGCATGGTGCGTCCCCAGCGCAGCTGCCGCACCAACACCTCGGAAACCGTCTCGCCGCCCTTCATGATACTCTCCACGAAGTAAGGAGAGAGTTCCAGACGATAGCCTGCCAGGTGGATCATGTTGCCCAATTGGTAGTCGTCCGCCAGGTAGTCAACCAGTGCTCCAAACCCGCCGATCCGCTCCAGCGCACTCTGGCGCAGGGCCATCGAGGCGCCCAGCGCGAAACTCAACCCCTCAAGCTTCAGCGCCGTCATAACGTTCGGGACCATCTCGCAGGAAAAGCCAAGCGCCTCAATCGCGCAGCCGATCCCCCGGGCGCCGGAGCTGCGGTAGAGCGATGTCACCAGACCTACCTCCGGGTCGGCAAACGGAGCGCAGACCTCGCGCAGGTAGCTATCGGTCACCCTGATATCGGAGTCGCAGACGATCAGGAGCGGGTGTTTGGCCCTGCCCTGCGCATGCATCAGGTTGCACACCTTGTAGTTCGCCCCATGAATTGCGCCGTCCACTACAAGCTCGATTTCGACCTCGGGGAAGGCCGCCATCACCTGCTTGATGACAGGGATGACTGGGTCCGTCTGCGAAGCCGCGGCGAAAATGATCTGGAACTGCGGGTAGTCCTGGCGGCAGAACGAAGCGAAGTTTTCGAAGCTGTCGCCGTCCACCCCCTTCACCGGCTTGAGGATCGAGACCGGCGGCGTGAAGTCGGGGAGCTTCGGTCGGCTGCCGAAGAAGGAACGGCCGCAATACAGCGTGATCCCCGCATAGGCGAGCGCGGGGGCAGTTATCAGAAAGGGAAGCATCTGGCGGAGCATTGGAATAACCTTTCAGTAAAAAAATTTGCAGGCGTTCAGGAAGTTCTCCCTCCCTTACGGAAGATCTTGACTAAGCTAATTGCCGAGTTTGAACCTCGCGTTCAATTTTGAGTCCCTTTTCGTTTACGGCTAATTTCAATTCATAGCTTGATTGCAGATTCAGCCAAAATTGCGGAGTAGTACCAAAGTAACGAGCCAGACGGAGTGCCGTGTCCGGTGTAACTGAACGGCGTTCCCTGACAATATCATTGATACGCGGAGCCGGAACTTTGAGTTCAATCGCAAGTGCATGTGCGCTCATCCCAATGGGGACGAGGAATTCTTCGCGTAGTATTTCACCTGGATGAATGGGACGCATTTTATTGGTGGGATCCATTGTTTAATTCCTCAATGATAATCTACAATCTCTACGTCATAAACAGTGCCGTTCTCAATGCGAAAGCACAGGCGCCACTGGGCATTAATGCGAATACTCCATTGACCTTTGCGGGATTTGCCCTCGAAAAGTGCCTGCGTAACCTTGCAATTGAAGGTTTTGATCATAGCAATACATTATAACGCGAAGCGTTAAACGTCAAGCAGGTCAAAAACCGTCAACCCACCCGCTCCACCAGGATCAGATACGGCGCAATCCCGGGGCGGTTCAACTGGCGGCTGCACCAGACGTTGAAGCTTTTGGGTGAAAGCGCAGCCCCCCAGCTTTCCACGGCGAGTGCTTCCTCCGGTCCCCCCGGGTGCCCGGTGTAAAGGGAAACGACCATGATCCCGCCGGGCTTGAGGAGCTGCAGCGCCTGCTCCAGAGCGGAGACGGTGCTGTCCGGACGGGTGACGACCGGATTGTCGCCGCCCCCCGGCAGGTACCCTAGATTAAAGACTGCAGCCGTTAGCCCGGCAGGCACAAACTCGCCCAGCCTCTCATGCCCGGCCTCGATCAGCTCGACGGATCCCAGGCGCCCCTGCTGCTCTAGAAGCTCCCTGGTGGCGGCGATCGCGCGGGGCTGCAGGTCGAAAGCCCAGACTCGGCCCCCCTCCCCTATCAGTTCCGCGAGGAGCAAGGTGTCCAACCCGTTGCCACAGGTGGCGTCCAGTACCAGGTCGCCCGGACGCACGCGCTCCCTCAGGTAAAAGTGCGACAGCGTCACCGCCCCGCGCAGCGTCTCTTTTTTGGGGGTTCTTCTTTCCACGCCGGCCGGCAGTGATACTTTTGCCGCACCTTCGTCTGGGGCCTCATTGGCCATGGGGCACTCCTTCAACACCGCAAACAGAACCGGGACGTAGCAGCGTCCCTTGCACACTGAAAGCAGAACCGGGACGCAGGAGCGTCCCTTGATGCGTTCCCACGCGGGAGCGTGGGAACGATGACCACGCATTCAGTGTCGTACCGTGCGTAGGGGCGAACGGCGTTCGCCCGCATTCCGCGCCTCCGAGGAAAGGCCAAATCCCGTGAAAATGGTGACCTACCGCAGGGGCGAATAATTCATTCGCGCCCGTCCCCCCACCCCACTCAAACAAGCTCAGCTGTGCTCCCCCTCCCTAGCCCTCTCCGGGAGAGGGGACTTTAGCCGACACCTGCGACTCCGCCACCTTCTCCCTACTTCTTCCCCGCCAGGGTCAGTACCGCCGGCAGCGTTATCATGAAGGCGATCTGACAGGCGAACATGCCAAGCGACATGACGACCCCGATGCTGAACACCCCCTGGTGGTGGGCGACCATGAGCGCTCCGAAGCTCGCCATGATGGTCAGGGTGTTCAGGAAAACCCCCAGACCGGTGCTGCTGGTGACGACGGAGGCGGCACTCCCCTCCTCGCGCCGGAAACGGTTGATCATGTAAATTCCGGAATCGACGGCGATGCCGAGCACGAGCGGCATGACGATGATGTTGGCCGAGTTGAAGCTGATGCCGCAAAGCCACATGCCGGCCACCATGAAGAGGATGCCGACCACCAGCGGGATCAGGCCGATCAGGGTGAACTTCAGGCTCCTGAAGGTGACCAACAGTATCCCTACGATGGCGAAAAAGGCATAGATGAAGGCCATCCGGTAGGCGTCGCGCATGATGGTCATCGACTCGTACACCATGACCGGCTCGCCGGTTGCGTGCGGGTCGACGCTGCGCACGTCTTTCAGATACGCCTTAAGCGGCTTCAGGTCGAAAATCTCCCCCTTGGGAGCGACCTGCAGCATCAGCTTTCCGGTCTTGCCAACGAAGCGGGAGCGCAGTTCGACCGGAATGTCGGCGTCGGTAATCGGGGTCGCCTTCAAGCTCTCCTTCAGGAGCGCTATCTTCTCGGGAAGCTCGCGGAACATCCCCCCTTGAAAATCCTGCAGCATGCCGACCGCATTGCGGTCCTTCTCCTTTTCCAGCCCGGCAAAGAACTTGTCCAAAATAATCAGGAATCCCGCCACCTTTTTGGCATCCGGACTCTTCTCGGCCTCCAGCTTCGCCGAGAGCGCGACGGTCGCGTTGCGGAAGTTCTCGAACACGGTGGGAAGCTCCATGAGCGAGAGATCCTCCTCATACTTTCCCGGATTCACTCCAGAGAGTTCCTGCTGAATAGCGGCCAGCTCGGCCAACTTCTCCTTTTGGCTGTCAGGGACGAAAGTGGCAAGGCTCACCACATGATCCACCGTCGGCAGCGCCTCCAGGGCGCGGGTCTTCGCCGCTGCCTCCTCGCGGGTTCCCGCGGTCAGCGCCGCGAAGTAGCCGGCATTCTCCTTGCTCCGCATCAGCTTGTAGGCGTAGGAAACCGATTCGAGCCCCTTGGCCTGCAGGTTCATCAGGTTGTAGTCGAAGGAGATTTTAGCCAGCGGATAAAGCGAGGCGGCGCAGCAGATGGCAGTCACGGCAATGACGACCTTCGGGTGGCCGTAGAGGATACTCTTAATTTTAGACTCTTTCGTTGCGGGCTTGGCAATCTTCGCGTGGGGTTTTCTCACCCGGGCGAGCAGCACCAGCATGGCGGGGAGGACCGTGAAGGTGACGGCGACGCAGATCGCCACCCCACCGGCCGCGATGATCCCAAGTTCAGCAATCCCCTTGAAATCGGTGAAGATGAAGGTGAGAAAAGCCGCCGCGACGGTCGCCGCAGCCATGACGATGGCCCAGACGTTGCGGGAGAGCCCCGTCGAGATGGCATCCAGTTCGCTCTCGCCCAAGCGGAGCTCCTCCTGGTAGCGCAGCACGACCTGAATACCGTACTCGATCCCGATCCCGATCAGCATGATGGCGAAGACCATGGAGAGAATGTTCAGGTGCCCGACCGCCAGGGTGGCAAAGCCGAAGGAGAGCGAGATGGCGACCAAGAGCGACACCATGGCGGCGATCACGTTCAGCACTCCGCGAAAAGCCAAAAGCAGCAGCACAACGGTCAGCGCCAGGGAAATACCGGTGGCAAGGGTGATGTCCTTTTGGCTGGTAGCCATCTCCTCATTTTCCAAAACCGGGCTTCCGGTGAGTCCTACCGTGACCCCTTTGAACTCCGGCAGCGCACGCAGCTTGGCGACCTCGGCGCGCACCTTCGCTATGGCCGCCCCGGCCGGCACGAAGCCGACGGAATTGCGCACTGGAAGCACGGTCAAGATCTGCTGGCGTCCCGCCTTGGCGAGGGAGGACTCGGAGTTCATGAAGAACCCCTCCAGAGAGGGGGGTGTCCCTTTACCGCCGCCGAAGCTGCCAAAACCGGCGCCCAGTTTATCCAGCATGAAGACGAGCCCCGGCAATTCTGCCTGGTTCCCGGCGACATAGCCATCCATCCTGCGGGTCAAGTGGTTAAAGAGTGTCGCGACCTTGGGCTCGCGGGAGAGATCCTTCAGGACCGGCGCCGCCAGGCTTAAGTTTCGGTGCAGTTCCTTGATGTCGTCAACCGACATGAAGAGGAGCCCGTTTTTCTGGAAAAAGGGGAGCGCGGAGGGGCAGAAGACGTCGGAAAAATCCTGTTTGTCCTTGGAGAGCGCACCGTAAAGACGGGACCCGAAGGCGCCCGCCCGCTCGGGGTCGGAGCTCTCCATAACGACGACGATATCCTCCATGTCGCCGAACTCGGCGCGGAAGCTCTGAAAGTCGCGGTTGAACGGGGTGTTCTTCGGCATCAGATCGTCCCTGCCGGTCAGAAACTCCATCCTCTGCGAGGTGAACCAGATGGAGAGTACCGACAGGAGAAGGGCCAGGGAGAGCACCAGCCACGGACGGCCGGATGCCAAGGAGAACAGGACGCTTCCCCTTTTTGCGGTTTCTTTCATATAACCTCTGCGTTTTATTCGGCTGAATCTGCTGGCAGCAACCTAACACACCAAAGAGCGATAAATCAAGAAACAGGAGCAAGGTACGGTTTTAATTAGGAAAACTCGGCCGCGGCGAGAAAAAACAGTGTACCTTTGCCAAAAAATATGGTATGGCTCTCAGCTTGTAACTATTAACATAATGGTTACACTGAGTTAATCTGAAATCGACCCCAAGGAGTTTGTGGTGACCTCCCCCTATAAGCATCCCATATCGCACGCGCTTACTTCCTTTAACGGAACCACCGCCGAATCCGAGCACACAGACGCCGCAAAACCCGGAGCCAAAGTACACCACCTGCCGGCCTCCATCTGGAAGCGGAAGCAGGGGAAAGCCAAGAGCCCGCTCGATCTTGCCATCGAGGGGAGCCGCGACTTCTTCTTTCGGGAGCAGCTCCCCAAAGGGTACTGGTGGGCGGAGCTCGAGTCCAACGTCACCATCACTGCCGAATACATCATGCTGTTCCATTTTCTGGGGCTCGTTGACCACGAGCGCCAGCGCAAGATGGCCAACTACCTGATCTCCAAGCAGACCGAGGCCGGACACTGGGCCATCTATTTCGGCGGTCCCGGCGACCTTTCCACCACGGTAGAGGCCTATTTCGCCCTGAAGCTGGCCGGCTACCCGGCGGAGCATTCCGCCATGGAAAAGGCGCGCGCCTTCGTGCTGGAGCAGGGCGGCATCATCAAGACCCGCGTCTTCACCAAGATCTTCCTGGCCCTCTTCGGTGAGTTCGCCTGGTTCGGCGTCCCGTCCATGCCGGTCGAGCTGATCCTGCTCCCCAACTGGGCCTATTTCAACATGTACGAGTTCTCCAGCTGGGCGCGGGCCACCATCATACCGCTCTCCATCGTGATGACCAGCCGGCCGGTGCACAAGCTTCCCCCGGCGCTTCGGGTACAGGAACTCTTCGTGCGGCCGCCGCGCCCCATCGACTACACTTTCTCCAAAGAAGACGGCATCCTCACCTGGAAGAACGTTTTCATCGGTATCGACCACATGCTGAAGGTGTATGAATCGAGCCCGGTGCGCCCTTTCAAGAAGAAGGCGCTTGGCATGGCGGAGCAGTGGGTGCTGGAACACCAGGAAACGACCGGCGACTGGGGCGGCATCCAGCCCGCCATGCTGAACGCGATCCTTTCCCTGAACGTGCTGGGCTACCCGAACGACCACCCGGTTATCGTCAAGGGACTGGAAGGGCTGGCGAACTTCTGCATCGAGACCAATGACGAGATGGTGCTGCAGTCCTGCATCTCACCGATCTGGGACACCGCGCTCGCTCTGAAGGCGCTGGTCGATTCCGGAGTTCCCGCCGACCACCCCTCGCTTGTCAAGGGGGCCCAGTGGCTCCTGGATAAGGAAGTGAGAAAGCCGGGCGACTGGCGCATCAAGAGCCCGGATCTGGAACCGGGCGGCTGGGCCTTCGAATTCCTCAACGACTGGTACCCGGACGTGGACGACTCCGGCTTCGTCATGATCGCCCTGAAGGGGATCCAGGTGAAGGACCGCAAGTCGATGAACGGCGCCATCAAGCGCGGCATCAACTGGTGCCTCGGGATGCAGAGCAAGAACGGCGGCTGGGGCGCTTTCGACAAGGACAACACCAAGCACCTTTTGAACAAGATCCCCTTTGCCGATCTGGAGGCGAATATCGACCCGCCCAGCGCGGACCTCACCGGCAGGATGCTGGAACTGATGGGTACCTTTGGCTACGCACGTGAATTCCCGGCGGCGGCCCGTGCCATCGAGTTTCTGAAGCAGAACCAGGAGCCCGAGGGACCCTGGTGGGGACGCTGGGGGGTGAACTACCTTTACGGCACCTGGTCAGTAATGTGCGGCCTGGCGGCGATCGGCGAGGACCCGAGCCAGCCCTACATCAAGAAGGCGATCAACTGGATCAAGTCGCGCCAGAACATCGACGGCGGCTGGGGCGAGACCTGCGAGTCCTACCACGACCGTACCCTGGCGGGGATGGGCGAGAGCACGCCGTCGCAGACCGGCTGGGCGCTCCTGGCGCTCATGGCGGGCGGCGAGGCGGGTTCCTCCACGGTCGCGCGCGGCGTGGCGCACCTGATCGCTAACCAGAATCCTGACGGCACCTGGGACGAGACCCAGTACACCGGGACCGGTTTTCCCAAGTTTTTCATGATCAAGTACCACATTTACCGCAACTGCTTTCCGCTCATGGCGCTGGGGACCTACCGGACCCTGACCGGAGGGCTTAATTGAGCAGGATAAAAATATGAAAGCCTTCGTCACCGGTGGCACCGGTTTCATAGGCGCTTCAATCGTCAGGGAGCTACTGAAGGACGGCAGCGAGGTGCGGGTGCTGGCGCGGCCGGGATCGGACCGCCGTAACCTGGAAGGACTCGACATCGAGATCTGGGAAGGCGACCTGAGCGACCGGGGCTCCCTGATCAAGGGACTTGCCGGTTGTCAGACCCTGTTCCACGCGGCCGCAGATTACCGGCTCTGGAGCAAGAGCCCCGCATCGATGTACGAAGTGAACGTGGGAGGGACCCGGACCATACTTGCCGCGGCGCTCTCCGCGGGAGTCGAGAAGGTCGTCTACACGAGCAGCGTCGGAACCCTGGGAAACCCGGGCGACGGCACCCCGGGAAACGAGAGGACGCCGGTAGACTTTAGCCAGATGGTCGGGGACTACAAGAAGAGTAAGTTCCTGGCCGAGCGCGCCGCCGAGGAGTTCCTGGCCAAGGGGTTGCCGCTGGTCATCGTGAACCCGTCCACGCCGGTGGGTGCGCGGGACATCAAGCCGACGCCGACCGGAAAGATCATCGTCGACTTCCTGAACCGCAAGATGCCGGCCTATCTCGACACCGGGCTCAACCTTTTGAACGTAGAGGACTGCGCGCGCGGACACATCCTGGCGGGGCAGAAGGGAAAGATCGGCGAGAAGTACATCCTGGGGAACGAGAACCTGACCCTGGCGGCGATTTTCAAGATGCTCTCCGAGATCACCGGGCTCAGGGCGCCGCTGGTGCGGCTTCCCTACCGGCCGATCCTCTGGGCCGCCTATGCCAACCAGGCGCTCTCCGCGCTGACCGGCAACGAGCCGCTCATACCGCTGGCTGGCGTGCAGATGGCCGCCAAGTTCATGTTCTTCGATACCTCCAAGGCAGTAGCCGAATTGGGCCTGCCAGTCACGCCGGTCAAGGCATCGCTGGAGCAGGCAGTCGCCTGGTTTCGCGGCCACGACTACGCCAGGTAAAAATCCAATTTGCCACGGAGACACGGAGAGAATCTGAGAACTGCCAAGTCAAAGGCTTAAGGCGGGGAACGTCAAAATCAAAGGCGTGTCAGTTCCCAGAATTTATGATACTATAATGTCCCCGTTTGGACTTAGCAGCTATTTAGTCAGTGCTCCATGGCAATTGTTTTGTTTGTCACGCTTCAGTTTGTTTTTACCAGTTTTAGCGTTTTCTCTAGATTTCCTCCGTGACTCCGTGGCTGACTGTTTTTTTGTCACGCTTTAGTTTGTTTTTAGCAGTTTTATTTTTTCTCAGATTTTCTCCGTGTCTCCGTGGCAAATTGTTTTGTTTGTCGCGTTTCAGGTTGAGTTTAAAGATTTACTCCAGATTTTCTCCCTGCCTCCGTGGCTAATGGTGTTATTTGGTACCCCGAGGGAATCCATGTACAAGCTCCTAAGTAAAATAAATAGTCCTACCGACCTGAAGAAGCTGAGCGCGGACGAGCTCCCCCCGCTTGCCGATGAGCTTCGTGCCTTTCTCCTAGAGAAGGTCAACCAGACCGGCGGTCATCTTGCCTCTAACCTTGGCTGCGTCGAGCTGAGCATCGCGCTGCACTACTGCTTCAACTCCCCGCAGGACAAGATCATCTGGGACGTGGGGCACCAGGCCTACACCCACAAGATCCTGACCGGGCGCCGCGACAGCTTTCACACCCAGCGCTGCTACAAGGGGATCAGCGGCTTTCCCAAACGCTCCGAAAGCCCCCACGACGCCTTCGGCGCCGGCCACTCCTCCACCTCCATCTCCGCGGGACTCGGCATGGCGGTCGCCCACGGCCTGAACCACGATGCATCCCGGGTCATCTCGGTCATCGGCGACGGCTCGCTCACCGGCGGGATGGCCTTTGAGGCGCTGAACCAGGCGGGACACCTGAGAAAGAACCTGATTGTGGTGCTGAACGACAACGAGATGTCGATCTCCAAGAACGTCGGCGCCCTCTCCTCGTTCATTTCCCGCAAGATGACCGGCGGCTACTACAGAAGCCTCAAGAAGGAAATGGAGGGCGTACTCGCCAGCATTCCGGCGATCGGCGGTAATATCCTCAGCTTTGCGAGAAAGGCCGAGAACTCCCTGAAAGGGTTTCTCACCCCGGGCACACTCTTTGAGGCGCTCGGCTTCGAATACATCGGTCCCATTCCCGGCCACGATCTTCCGACACTCCTGGGCGTATTGGAGAATGTGAAGCACATCGAAGGTCCCATCCTGCTGCACGTAATGACCAAGAAGGGGAAAGGATACCAGCCGGCGGAGGACACCCCGGACAAGTTCCACGGTATCGCGGCAGCCAAGCCCGCCAATGCGGTACCGGCCAAGGCCTCCCCCCCCTCCTACACCGCCGTTTTCGGCGAGACCCTGGTAAAGCTGGGGGCTGTTGACCCGAAGATCGTGGCGATTACCGCCGCCATGCCGGATGGCACCGGGCTCTCCCCGTTCGCCAAGCGGTTTCCCGATCGTTTTTTCGACGTCGGCATCGCCGAGCAGCACGCCCTCACCTTCGCGGCGGGCCTGGCTGCCGAAGGATTCCGTCCGGTCGCGGCGATCTACTCCACCTTCACCCAGCGAGCCTACGACCAGGTGTTCCACGACATCTGCCTGCAGAAGCTGCCGGTGACCCTCGCCCTGGACCGCGCTGGACTGGTCGGCGACGACGGTCCGACCCACCACGGCGCCTTCGACATCTCCTTCCTGCGCCACCTGCCGGAATTGACCGTCATGGCACCCAAGGACGAGAACGAACTGCAGCACATGGTAAAGACCGCGATCTACTCGGGCCGCCCCGTATCGCTGCGCTACCCGCGCGGCGCCGGTTTCGGCGTAACACTCGACCGCGAATTGAAGGAGATTGAGATCGGCAAGGGCGAGCTCCTGGTTGATGGTGCCGACCTGACCATAGTAGCAATCGGCTCAACCGTCTACCCGGCGCTGGAAGCGGCAGACCTACTAAAAGAGCGGGGGATCTTTGCCTCCGTAGTGAACGCGAGATTCGTGAAGCCCCTGGACCGCGAGCTGATCCTGGCCGAAGCGGCCAAGACCGGCGTACTGGTCACCGTGGAAGAAAACGCGCTCATGGGAGGCTTCGGGAGCGCCGTTCTGGAGCTCTTATCCGACGAGGGGCAGAGCCAGGTGCGCGTAAAAAGGATCGGAATACCGGATAGCTTCATCGAACAGGGGAGCCAGGCGCAGTTGAGAGCCGACCTCGGCCTGAACGGCGCCGGCATCGCGGCGACCTGCGAAGCATTTCTCAACGAGCGTAAGATCGCACAGCCGCAGCTCGCCCGGGTGAAGTAGTCGGGAACCGGGAAGTTAAGTAAAACCACGGGACAGGCAAGGGGAGAAGAGAACCCTTTGACTTGTCCCGTTTTTCTGTGTCACAATGCCTGGCCAAATTACAGCAGCAAACAAAAGGGATGGAATCAACATGCGTTTCCCCATGCGACTCAACTACGACCTCACCAAGTACATCGTTTCCAACAAGATGAAGAAGCAAGAGAAGTATCCGCTCGTGCTGATGCTGGAGCCGACCCATCTATGCAACCTTGCCTGTTCCGGCTGCGGCAGGATCAGAGAATATGCCGACACCATCCAGGACATGATGACACTGCAGCAGTGTCTCGACTCCGTGGACGAATGTCCGGCGCCCGTCGTTACCATCACCGGTGGCGAGCCGTTCCTGTACCCCCACATCTTCCCGCTGATTGACGAAGTGTTAAAGAGAGGGAAGCACCTCTATTTCTGCACCAATGCTCTTCTTTTGGAGAAGGCACTGGACACCATGAAGCCGCACCCGAACTTCATCCTGAACATCCACATGGACGGGATGGAAGAGACCCACGACCGGATATTAGAGCGTCAGGGGATGTTCAAGGTAGCCATGGCCGCCATCAAGAAGGCGAAGGCGCTTGGTTTCAGGGTCTGCACCAACACGACCATCTTCAAAGAAACCGACCTGATGGAGATCGAGATGCTGTTCTCCCATCTTAAAGACGTCGGCGTCGACGGATTCCTGGTAGCGCCCGGTTTCGGCTACGAGGCAGTCGGCGAGAAGCTTTTCCTGGAGCGTCGTGAGATCCAGAAGAAGTTCGAGCAGGTTTACGAAATGAGCAAGCGTTTCTGCTTCTACTCCACCCCGATGTATCTTCGTTTCCTGAAGGGCGAGAAGCAGCTCGAGTGCACCCCCTGGGGCAACCCGACCCGGAACCCGCGCGGCTGGAAGGCGCCCTGCTATCTCATTACTGACGGACATTATCCGAGCTACAAGGAGATGATGGAGAAGACCGAGTGGGAGAAGTACGGTGTAGGAAAAGACCCGCGTTGTGCCCAGTGCATGATGCACTGCGGTTTCGAGCCCTCAGTCGTCGCCGAGATCGGCAAGAGCTGGAAAGACATTTGGGAAATGTTCCTTTGGAATTTGACCTAGTCTAAAGAGTTGCTGGTTGTAACAAAAGCCCGCCAATCTGCCGCTGCAGATTGGCGGGCTTTTTTGGTTTGAAAGGCAAAGGACACAAAGGGAACCTCTAAGGAAACCGAAATCAAGCTGACCAACGTTGCCCGGGCCAGCCAGGAAGAACTGCTGGCAGACTACCGCGACTTCCTGCGCACGCGCGGTCTGGCCGAATGGGCCAAGGACCACCCGTACGCCCTCCGCCTGCGCAAGCTCAACAGGATTCCGCAGGCACAATACAGCACCTTCCGCAAAGGAATAGAACACCCCGACCCCGCCATCTCCGCCAACGTTATCATCGGCCTGATCCGCGTCACCAACTACCTTCTGGACCGGCAACTGAGCCAACTCGAAGCCGCCTTCCTGCAGGAAGGCGGACTGCGCGAGCGAATGACCCGCGCACGCCTCGAATCCCGATCAAAGGGCTCTCTCTAAGATCTCAAACTTGAGATTTAGGCAACAATTGCCATCTTCGGCAACAGCCCGATGTCTGGGGAAAGAGCATGATGATGTGACTGTAATCTCGGTTCGACGCCTCCTTGTTAGGGAAAAGGAGTTTGTCCAGTCCGCATACATTAGCGCCACGCAGCGTTGGTTCACAGTTTTATGATAGAATATGACCAAGACCACGCAACCTGTGTGTCCACATTCCTGCCGCAAATGGCAGCACAAGGAGGCCTAAATTATGAGAGCAACAATTACCCTGGCACTGCTGGCAGCCCTCCTGATCATCGGAATGCCCGGCCAATTTTGCACTGCGGCGGAGACGGCTGAGCCGCGCGCCTCTATCGACATTTCCGGTCACCCTTTCAAGGGGCCTGCGGACGCACCGGTCATCGTGGTGGTCTTCTCAGACTACCTCTGAGGGGGCTGCAAACGGCTTGAGCCGTCACTCCAGCAGGTGCTGGAGAAGTATCCCAAAGAGGTAAAACTGGTTCACAAATTCGTTACGGCTCACGACTTTTCCATGAAAGCGGCGACGGCTGCCATGGCGGCGGACGATCAGGGCAAGTTTTGGGAATTCCACGACCAGTTGTTTGGAAACCAGGACTTCCTGAGTGATGCACAGATAACCGAGATTGCCAAGACGTTGAAACTGGACCTAAAACGCTTTAATAAGAAGCTGAAAGACCCTGCGCTCCCTGAATTTATTGCCCATGATTTTGACGATGCGAAAAAGCTCGGCGTCCTAGCCACGCCGTGGGTCTATGTCAACGGCAGGCATCTTACTGAGCGTTCCTTGCCGGACTTGGTCGATGCCATTAACAAAGAACTCGCCAAGTAGTAAGGCACCGGGGTCTGTTACGTTAGACCGAAAAGCCCCCCTTTTTCCAGACAATTTTCCCGTTTTATCCACTATTCCCCCCTCAGGTTCCTGCGGCTTCCGCAGGTTACTGAGGGGTTTCGGACCTGCTTCAGTGCGCCCCGACTCTACCCCCCCCGTTTCAACTCTCCGTTATTCCGGATCAATTTACAGATAAACTTTTTCGGCCCATTGCAGGCAGGCTATTTGCTTTTATAAGGTAGATTCCAGTGCAGCTCGAAGGCGTTCTTGTCTTTATCCGGAAAGGTGGTGGAAATGGAGATAGGGTCGTAATCGCATGACAGTATCCAGGCACCTTATGAAGTATGAATAGTCCAGCCAATCGGCAGCAAGTACTCATGTTTTTATTGAATTCAAAAGGAGATTTTATGGAAAGTTTTAAGACACTGAAGGGTTATTTTTTCTTCGTTCTGGTTATGAGTTTTTTCCTCGCTCTGCCCGCCCGGGGCGAATGCCAGAACTGGGATAACCCCAGCGCCACCGTGAGTTCCACTGTGCCTGCCAATGCGACTAAGGGTGCGTCAACCGGCAGCAAAATTTCAGTAACCTTCAGCGAAGCAATGGACCCGACGACTATCACCGCGTCAACCTTCACCTTACGGCACGGGACAACTGCCGTTACCGGCAAGGTGACCTACTCCGGAGTGACCGCGAACCTGGCGCCGGACAGCGGCCTGCTCTCCAACACGCTCTACAGCGCTACGGTTACCTCCGGCGCCAAGGACCTCGAGGGCAAGGCTCTGGCAGCCAACTATGCCTGGAGCTTTACCACGGGCGCCGCTGCCGACCTGACCAAGCCGAGCATCATTGCCACCACCCCCGCTAACGCCGCCGCAGCTGCCGCGATCGGCAACAAACTATCTGTCACCTTTAGTGAGGCAATGGATCCCGCGACGCTCACCAACACGACGTTTACCTTGCGGCAAGGTTCAGCATCCGTTCTGGGTACCCTAACCTACTCAGGCGTGACTGCGGTCTTTACTCCCTCAAGCTATTTGCTGTCGGGCACCGTCTATAGCGCGACAGTCACCACTGCAGCCAAAGACCTGGCCGGCAATACCCTGGCCCAAAATTACCATTGGAGCTTTACCACAGGGACGGCCCAGGATATCTCTTCCCCTGCAGTGACAACCCTCAACCCCGCGTCTCTTGCCGCCGGCGTCTGCGTCAACAAGACTATCGCGATTTCTTTCAGTGAGCCGATGGACCCCTTGACAGTCAATACTGCTACCTTCACCTTGAAAAACGGGGCAGTGACCGTTCCGGGCACGGTCAACTACTCCGGCGTAACTGCGGTCTTCACACCCGCGGCCAATCTGGCAGCGAACACCACCTATAGCGCCTCAATCAGCTCGGGCGCTCAGGACCTCGCGGGCAATGTGCTGGCAGGAAACCAGACCTGGAGCTTCACCACAGGAGCGGAACTCTGCCTGGCTCCGGTGGACCTCGGCACAGCGGGGAATTTCGTCATACTGGCTAAAACAGGAGTCTCTACCACCGGCACCACAGCGGTTGTCGGAGATATCGGTGCGAGCCCCGTCGCCGCGACCTACCTGACGGGATTTTCTCTGATTGCAGATGCCACCAACACCTTTGCCACTTCGTCTTATGTGGTCGGAAAACTCTACGCAGCCGACTATGCCACTCCTACTCCTGCCATCATGACCACCGCAATCAGCGACATGGAAACGGCATTCACCGACGCCGCCGGAAGAACTACCCCTGACTTCACCGAACTGGGCGCAGGGGACATCAGCGGTTCGACACTCGTCCCCGGTCTGTACAAATGGGGCACCGGAGTTTTAATAACGAGTGCCGGCGTCACCTTGTCGGGCGGACCGGACGACGTCTGGATCTTCCAGATTGCCGGGAATCTCACCGTGAACAACAGTGCCCAGGTAACCCTGAGCGGCGGAGCGCAGGCCAAGAACATTTTCTGGCAGGTCTCGGGCCAGACGACCTTGGGAACTGCGGCTGACTTCAAGGGGATTATATTGAGTCAGACGCTGATCTCCCTTAATACCGGCACCAAGATGAACGGCAGGGCACTGGCACAAACGGCAGTCACCCTCAACGCGACTGCCATCACTGCCCCGTAACAAGAGGAGGCAAGGTCCCCTCCCAGTCCCAAGCCCCAGGTGAGGATGGGGAGAGTCAGGGAAGGGACGCGTTCGCGGCATTCATGCCGGTCTGCCAAAACGACATCACGTTCCAACCAGCATCATCAAAAAAAGGGAGACGGGCTTTCAGCTAAGCCTGTCTCCCTTTTTTGCTTCGGTGCAGGATGGTGCTTATGCCATCACTTGCAGACCTCGTCCACCAGCTTCGGATCGATGACAACCTCTCGCGGCACCCAGCCGGGATCGAGCCGCTGCATCCCCGAGACGAACTCGCTGGAGTGCATGAGGAGGTAACCGGCGCTGGCTCGCAGCAGGTCGACGGTTCCGGCCGGGAGCGAAAAAGTCATCGGCAGTTCCTGGAGGCAGCGGCGCAGGCGCGGGTCCGGCAGGTCGTCGAAAGTGAGTTCGGCAAAGGTGTAACCGGCACCGGTCGCGCCGTTGAGAAAGGGGTTGTCGATGGTCGTACTGCATGAGCAGGCTTGCAACTTGTCGTTGCAGGAGTCAATGGTCCGGGAGAGCTGTTTGATCTGTCTGAAATGCCCGTCGGTCATCCCGACGCTGTCAGCCGAGACATCGTCCATGGGACCGTTCATGACCACGTCCAGAACGGATCCTATCCCCGGTGGAGAGCTTACCGCATCCCAACTGCGCTTCTTGGTGGTCTTGGCATTTGCCGCGATCACCATCAGCCGCCCCAGTTTCTTCTAGTTCTGCAGTTGCACCAGGCTCCAGGCGCTGTCGGTGGTGGTAACCGCCTGAAAGGGCCCCCTCAATCCCAGGTTGTCGGAAAGTCCGCCGTCCAAAAGGTGGGCGAATTTTCGGTCCGGTTCCCGATAGGAGGCCGCCGCCCGCGCGTCGAAGACGCGGCTTTTTTCCCCGTTTTGCTGGGGATCGAGTGCATTGGGGATCCAGTCGGGGAGCGCTCCGCACCCTTTGGGGTAGATGTCTAAAGTCAGCGGAGCGAACGCTACCGGGAAATTGGAGGATGCGGCGACCGCCCGCGAGACCGCCACACCGGCAAGGTCCGAGCAGAGCAGGTCGAATTGATCCTGGGTGAATTCGAAGCGGTGGGCAATACCAATGTCGGTGGCGTTCAGCACCAGGAAGGGTGCGCTTCCCCGGGGCCGCGCCAGCAGGTCGGCGAACGATTTCCCCTCGAATACCGTGTTGCCGTAGTATTCGGCCGCCATATCGATCCGGCTGAAGTTCGGGAAGGCCAGTCGGTACCAGTTGTACGGGTTGAAAAGCCGCAGCACCAGCCCGGCCTGGATGTTCCGGTACAGGAAGCGCTCCGGAAAATCGTCAAAGAAGCGCTCGGGGAAAAGGGCATAGTAGGCCGAGGTAAAGCTGCCACCGGAGACCGAGGAGACGATCTCGACGCTGTCCAGCAGCCGGCGCCGGGAACCGTCGGGTGCCGCATAGCTGACCTGGCGCAGTTCCTCCATGAGCCCGAAGGAAAATGCGGCGGCGCGGGTCCCACCGCCGGAAAAGGCCAGCAGGACAAACGGGTTCTCAGGCTTGGCTTCCTCCCGGACCACGCTGTAACGGTAACCCGCCTGCGGGGAAAGTTCGGAAAGCGGCGGGTTGTCCGGGTAATGCGCGCACCCTGCGCTGAAAAGCCCCAGCAGGCAACCGATAAGCCCGACAACCCTCACGCGCATTGGAAGGCCACCTCCTTGGGGGAAATGGGGTCGGTATCGTAAATATCAACGTGAGCTTGCAGGGGGGAACATGCGGCCCCACTGCCTAGCTTCAACGAGATGGTATGGAACCCGGCGTTGCACTGCTTAGTCAGCAACTTGCCGCTATTGTCTTTATTGGGTCCCTGGTCGTGGCCATCGAGTATGATGTGCCCCGTTTTGCTGCAGGGGCAGACGAAGAATTCCATCACAGCCTCCTTGTGCCATTAACTTTATTTACAGCTGCTGGTAAAAAAGGAGAAGGTTGCCCGGGAAGGCATTGCAGATTCAAGCCCAGAAGCGTTTTAAAGTATTTACTAATAATAAAGTAGCAAAGAACTGGTGCGGCACAAGCATTAGGTAGGATTATATTTGGCGGACCCGTCTTCGCCTGTCGGGAGGTTGTGCAGTTTATAGAGAAGAAACCGGCGCCCCGAAAGCCGAAACAGGCACTCACGCTGCTAGCGCAAGTGCCTGTTTCAATATTCTCGAGAGGTCCTGCTTTGCTTACCGGTCAGATCCCAAAAGCGCCAGGTCGCGAAGCTCTGGGGCTGGATCCAGTCTTTAAAACAGCAGGGCGAAGTTGGCAAAAACATTGCGGGTACTTTGCTGAATATCCTCATCCCCTCCCCCTCGGGAACCCTCGCCACCATAACCACAGTATCTAAATCCAAGGGAAGGGGACAAAATAGCATTCCCGACTTTAAAGTTGAGTCCTGTTACAGCACCAACGCCGAATTCTGCAAATTTGAAGTCATTTCCATTGGGGCCGTCACCGGAAAGATAGCCCACTCGCAGCAACGGGCCAGCCCACCAGCGGAAGTTTTCCTTTCTCACCATGGCAAAACCGAAGATGTTTTCTGCATACATGCCATTGGTCTTAATGGTGTTGTCATTATTGTCTTCAAAATAGTGCCTGACATATCCGAGATTAAGCCGGTAGTTGAAAACACGCTCATTTGTCGTGGCGGTATCCAGCACAAAGCCGACGGCGAAGGTCCTCGAATCAATGTCAAAGGAATTGTTATCGCGATCCCACTCGGCATCCCCTGACCCTACTGCTCCATCGACGTAGGCACCGAGACTAACGGCGAAGGAATTGGGAGACCACAGTAACAACATGACGAATGACGCAATCAATAGCCCGACAAATCTACTCATAATACCCCCGATGACATGACAAGTTACAACTATGTAGTCTATACGCTGTTTAAAACTGTTTGTAAAATTGTAACTTGTTTCAGCGTGTTCAGTCGTTGTCAGTATCCGGGATTGTCGGGCACTCACCCTGCCTGGTTGAAGCTGAACCCGGGCACACGATTGTTGCCGAACTAGACGGGAACCTGGCGGAGGTTAGGTTTGTGAATACGCGCGCTTCGACTCCGCTCAGCGAACGCCCGCTCTCTGAGCGAAGTCGAAGGGATAACGAGCCTGAAGTTACACTGCCAGCCGGGAACTGTTCGGGAGGGGCGTTTGCCCGGGCGGGCGCGATCCGGTGACGGTTTGCGTCAGGCCAAACTGGGGAAAAGCGGCCTCGGGCGTACTGAGCCTCAGTAGCCCAACACTCCGACTAGGGGGCGGTCCCACGCAGGAATTTCCCGAACTCGGCATCAGTTTTAAGAATGTGATTGGTGATCCATGTCTCGAGAAACAGCAGCATTTCCAGCGAAAGGTTTTCATTTCCGGAATGAAAAGCTTCCCGAATTTTAGTGACATTTGCCAGGAAAAAAACATGTTCTCTTTTGTGCGCGACAATCGCAGGATAGCGACCATCCAACATCCAAAGTTCTTCGCTGCTGAAGTGGTACTTGGTGTAATCCAGCAATTCATCAAGAGTCGGACCGAGATCCGGTGCTCCTGTAACAAATTCCTCGTGGGTCTTCGACAATAAACCGACTAAACGCTCGTGATGCTCATCGATGTCACGAAAACCAAGTTGGAAACGGCTGCCCCATTCAATTTTATTCATAAGTATTTACCCCCAGGCATAGTTCAACAAATTGAGGTGCTGCGTTGTTCGTTATCGGCTAAAAAGCAGATAGGCTTAGCTGTATTATTGCACTTTACAATTAAAAATAGTTGCAACGCCCCGCTCACAGATCAGATTTAGCCAACTGATTGTTCGACTCCCAAGCCTCTCACGCAGACCGGGAAAAGGCCTATGTTAACCAACCTGAATAATCCGGTTGCAAATTCAAGGCAAGTTACTATAATTACGCGAAACAACGGCTCAAACAGTTACGCTGCCACCTGGTGGCAATAAAAACAAGTAACAATTCAGGCAACCTCACTGTTTCCCGATGAGTGGCGGACCAGCGGACCCAAATGAAAATGCCGAAGTCACCCAAGACCCCCTCGAAAATTCGTTTCCGACTGGCACTGCTGGTACTCGCCGCAGCGCTGCCCGTCTGGCTGCTCTCCGGCGTGCTGGTATTTCAGGCCTACGGCACCAAACGCGAGCAGGCCGACAAGAGCATGCTGGACACCTCGCGTTCCCTGGCCATGAGGCTGGACCGGGAACTGACCGGCATCCAGTCGGCTTTGCTGGCACTGTCCACCTCTCCCACCTTTTACAGCAGCGACTTCGCAGGCGTGCACCGCCAGGCTTTGCTGATTTTGAAGTCGTACCCCGGCGCGGACATCATCGTGGCCGACGAGACCGGTCAGCAGCTCCTCAATACGGCCCGCCCCCTCGGTTCAGCTTTGCCAAAACGCAATAACCCCGGGACGGTCCGCCGTATCTTCGAGACCGGGAAACCGATCATCGGCGACCTGTTCTACGGCGCAATTTCCAAGAAGGCGCTGATAAGCATCGACATCCCCGTTGTCCGTGATGGCAAGGTCGCCTACGATCTCGCCATGACCTTCCCTGTCGAGCAGATGGGTCGCCTGTTACAACAACAGCGGCTTCCCCGCGACTGCTACGGCGCTATCCTGGACAGCAGGCCGGTTATGGTCGCCAGAACACGCTACCCTGAAAAATACGTCGGCAAGGTCGCGAACCCCCTGCTGCGCCGGGCAATGGCCCGGGCACCGGAAGGGGTCGTGGAATACACCAACGTAGAGGGGGAACCGGTCTTCGTTGCCTTCTCTCGTTCTACCATCTCTCCTTGGAGTGTCGCGGTCGGGATGCCGAAGCTGTCGCTGCTGTCGGAGATCTATCAGTGGGTGGGCTGGGCCGCTGGCGGATCCACGGCCCTCTCACTGTTCGGGATCACCCTGGCCTTTGGCTTTGGACGGAGGATCGTTCGTGCAGAGGAAGCGCTGGTTCAGTCAGAGATCCAGTACCACACACTGTTCGACACCATACTGGAAGGGTTTTGCATCATTGAGGTAATTTTTGATGAGAACGGCCATCCGGTTGATCAACGTTTCCTGGAAGTGAACCCCTCCTTTGAGGCACAAACTGGCCTGCGTGATGCCAAAAACAAGCTGATGCGGGATCTTGCTCCGCAACATGAAGCCTACTGGTACGAGATTTACGGCAAAGTCGCTGTGACCGGCGAACCTGCGCGTTTCGTCAGGGAGGCGAAAGCCCTGGGGCGCTGGTTGGACCTGAGCGCCTACCGGATCGGCGAGCCGCAAAGCCGCAAGGTCGCCGTTCTTTTCACTGACATCACCGAGGCCAAACGGGCCGAGGAGGCACTGCGTGAAAGCGAGCGCCGCTATTCGGCCCTCTTCGCCAACAAGATCAATGGAATGGCCCACTGCCAGATCATTACCGATGAGCTGGGGGCGCCGAGCGATTACCGCATCCTGCAGGTAAACGACGCCTACCAACGGATTACCGGGGTCAAGAGAGTTGACATTGAAGGGCGCCAAGTCACGGAGGTCTTCCCGGACATTAAAGAGTACGCCTTCAACTACATCGGCACCTACGGCAAAATCGCCCTGGAAGGGGGCGAGATCAAGTTCGAGGAGTATTTTGAGGCGACTCAGCAGTATCTCTCGATCTACGCCTACAGCCCGCTGCCGGGTGAATTCACCGCCATGTTCACCGACGTGACCGAGCGCAGGCGCGCCGAAAAGTGGCTGTTGGAAAGCCAGCTGCGGATGGCGACCTTTACCGCGGCGACCTTCGAAGGGATTATCGAAAGCGAAGCGGGAAGGATCGTTGACTGCAACGACCAAATAGCGCGGATGCTCGGCTACCAGGTGGGCGAGCTGAAGGGGATGCAGATTGCCACACTGGTCGCTCCCGAGGATCTGGAGCGGGTCATGGTGAATATCCGTCAGGGCCGGGAGTCGGTGGTCGAGCACGCCCTCCTCGCCAAGGACGGCTCGCGCATCATCGCCGAAGCGCACGGGCGATCGATGTCACCGGGGAGTCCCACCCGCCTTACCGCGATCCGGGATATTACCGAGCGAAAAAGGATGGAAAGCGCCCTGCAGACCACCCTGCAGCGTTTCTACGACGTCCTCTCCAGCATGTACTGCGGCATCCTGCTGGTGACGGATGAGGCGCGAGTCGAGTTTGTCAATCAGGCATTTTGTGAATGCTTCGCCCTGGAAGACGCTCCCGGCGACCTGGTGGGACTCGCCCCACAGGAGATGATCGAGAAGACCAAGAGCGCGTACCTGCATCCCGACGAGGCGGTGGCACGCATCCGGGAGACTCTTGAGCTGGGCCAGCCGGTAAAGGGGGAAGAGGTTGCCCTGCAGGGGGGACGCACCTGCCTGCGGGATTTCGTCCACCTGGAGATAGCCGGGAAGTCCTACGGCCGACTCTGGCTTCAGATCGACATCACCGAGCACAAGCGGGCCAAGGAGAATCTGCAAAAGGCCCACGACGAGTTGGAGCAGCGGGTGGCCGAGCGGACCGCAGAGCTGGCTGCGGCCCTGCAAACCGTGCAGGTGGAGACCGGCGAGCGTATTCAGGCGGTGGAAGCCCTGCGCGAAAAGGAGCAGATGCTCATCCAGCAAAGCCGCCAGGCTGCCATGGGCGAGATGATCGGCAACATAGCGCACCAGTGGCGCCAGCCCTTGAACCTACTCGGCCTAACCAGCCAGCAGCTCCTCCTTTTTTACGACCTGGGTGAATTCGATCGACCGTTTCTCGCCGAAAACATCGAAAAGGTCATGGGACTCATCCAGCACATGTCCCAAACGATTGACGATTTCCGCAACTACTTCAAGCCGGACAAGAAAAATCGGATTTCAGGGTACAGCAGACCATAGCCAATACCATGTCGCTGCTCAAAGGCAGCCTACAAAGCCCCCGGATCGGCATTGAAATCGACGTGCAGGGTGATCCGGTCATCCATGGATATCCCAACGAGTTTGCTCAGGTACTGCTCAATATCGTCATCAATGCCAAGGACATCCTGGCCGAAAGGGGGATAGCCGTTCCCAAAGTTGTCATTAGTGCATTCCGTGACGGGAGCTCTGCCGTGGTAACCGTCGCCGACAACGGCGGAGGCATACCCGAAGAGTTCATAGGTAAGATATTCGACCCCTACTTTACCACCAAGGGCCCCCAACTGGGGACAGGGATCGGCCTCTTCATGTCGAAGAGCATCATAGAGAGAAACATGGGGGGAAGGCTCATGGTGCGCAATACTGCCGATGGTGCGGAATTCAGGATAGAGGTCTGAAGGTGCGCGTTGCACCGACCTTAAATCAGGCCACCCGCTTGGCCCCGAGATAGCGCGACCGGTAATAGTCGCTGTTAAGATCAGAAACGGTGACTTCTCCCTTACCCGACGAGGCGTGTATCATCTTCCCGTCGCCGAGATAAATTCCGACATGGGAAGGGTAAGCGGCATAGGTGTGGAAGAAAACCAAGTCTCCCTTTTTAAGGTCGCCAGGCGCCACCTCGCTTCCGACCATGCTCTGCTCTCGGGCCGTGCGGGGGAGGTTTATCTGGTGCTCCCGGAAGACCTTCTGGACAAAGCTGGAGCAGTCGATCCCGTCGGCACTCTCGCCGCCAAAGCGGTACGGGGTGCCCAGGTACTGGGCGGCTGTGGTTCCGATGGCAGCGATCCCGGATTCGGGGGACTCCGCGACAAGTTCCCCTGCTGGCGCGACCCGCGTGCCGGTTGGTGCTGCTGGTGCTGCTGCTTGCGCTGCTGCTTTTGCTGCTGCGGCTACTTGCGCGCGGTAGTCCGGCCGGCAGAACTGGCCCGCCTGTCCTGGATCAGTCGGGCCGACCAGCAAGGCCGCCAACCCCGGGAGGGTGCTGGGGCGGGAAGGCTCGCCGTCGCCGGACAGGGAGAGGGAGTTCTGCATCATCTCGATGCGAAACATTTCTACCGCGGTCTGCTGGCCGGTCAGGGCGGCGCCGCCCCCTCCGGGGCCGTGCAGGGAATTGAGCAGCGTGTCGAAGGACGCACTGCTCTTTTTGTTGGGTGTTTCCGGTCCCGGGAGTACCGCCGCCGGGGAGAAGGCCTGCAGGGGATTGATCGCCATCTTGGTTCCTTATTGCACCCACTTCCGTAAGTCGCCAGCCCTGCCGGGGATGCCGGGCCGGCAGGGATAACTTTTGACGCGTAGTCAAAGGGTTGGCAGCAGTACGAGGTGTAAAACCGCTAAAATGGCGCTGCCCCGGGTTTCCGAAGCAAGCACCTGCGACCCGAATGCTGATCGATGCAACTTCTCCGCCAAGTCCCGCAAGCGGCGCGCAGAGGTCGGGTAGCAGCCGTGGGGATTTTAATTGACTGATTTTCGCCTATAGTCTAAATATGAAAGCCTTCGATTCATGTATACAGGGGAAGCATTTCAGGAGGTTTCACATGCGGCAGTTCGTTATCGGATTGGCAGCACTTTGCACGTTGTCCGCGACAGTTCTCTTTGGCGCCGAGATTTCCAAGGAGACCACCGAGCGCGTCCAACAGGCCAATTCACGCGCGGAGAAATTGAACGCCGGCAAGGTGGCGGAATATGCCAAGGAGTATCTGGAGGCGGCCAAGCTGAGTATTTTCATGGCCCAGGCTGCCGGAGCAAGCGGCAATGAAAAGCTCGCCCTGCAGCATACCGAAATGGCGCAGTTACAGCTGACGGTCGCCGAGGCCAAGGCGGGGCAGAAGGAGGCCTCAGAAGAGGTCGCCCTGAGCCGCGCTGAGTTGAAAAGGCTCGAGACTCAGCTAGAACGCTACATGCAGCCGGAGGAGAAATAGCATGCGCTTTTTAAAGATACTGGCCTGCCTTACCCTGCTGAGCGCTCCTCTCGCCGCGCAGGCTGGTGAGAAGCCCAAGTCGCAGCTTCAAATCGAAGCGGCACGTGCCGCCATTGATGCGTTTACCAAAAAGTCGGACGAGAACAAACTGGTCGCCGGTGACCTGGAGTCGGCGCGCAGCTCGCTGAAAAGAGGTGAGGACGCCTTCGCCAACGGCCGTACCATGTTCGGTTTGGGGGATGTCAGTCCGGAGGCGGGCCAGGAAATCAAGTTCGACACCGATATGGTTGAACTCTACCTGGCACTCGGGCAGTCCCGGATTGACAGCGCCAAGTCTGCTGAAGAATTGACGGTCATGAGCGGGCAGGTTGCCAAGATGAAAGCGAAGGTGAAGGTTTTTGATGACCGCAAGGCGGAACTGGAAAAGCTCAGGGCCAATCTGGGTAAACTCGATGCGACCGTGAAGGAGCTGGCTGCTGCCAAGGCAGAGAATGTCCGGCTGACGGAAAAAACGGAAAAAATGGAGTCGGAGCGCAAAGCAATTGGGGTGGAGCTTGAGCGTCTGAAGGCGGAACTGGTAAAGCGGGATCTGGCCCTAGCGCAAGCGTCGTCAGCTGCATCAGCTGCATCAGCTGTGTCACCTGCATCAACTGCGTCAGCTGCGCCAACAGCACTGCCGCTTGCCACGGTCCCAGACGCGGTGCGAAAACCCTAGACCTCCCTTGCGGGCAGACAAACAGACAAAGTACAGGCGGGGTAAAAACTTCCCCCGCCTGTTTTATTTTGCGAAAAACTTGAGTGGTGACTTTTTGCGCTCCGACTCAGCTCAGCGAACTAGTGCTCCCTGAGCTTAGCTGAAGGTCGCTCGCAATCAATCCCCAAAACCCTCACTGTCCGCGACCTCAGCGGTTTCCCGGGACTTCGTCACGGTGCCGCGAAAAAGGAGATAACGCCGGTGGCAAGAGCAGCTATAGACGAGCCTCACGCTCCAATGCTCCTGAACATATCCGGGATAATCGTTTCGTATGCCGCACTCGCAGGTAAACCCCTTCTCGTCATGCTCAATGTTCGGCATAGCATCCCCTAAAGTCAGGCGCGAAGCATCAATTCCTGCGTGCCTTCCATGGCGGGCAGCGCGGTCGCCATTTTTCAGACTGATCCCCATTCCCACGGGTCGGCAACGGCGAAAACGCCCCCCGCTCATCCTTGGCACATCCCACCACTAATATAGTGCCAACTATTCTGTATACGATTTTAGGCATCGGCACTCCAAAGTCAACAGTCACTGGGCGGATTGGTATAAAAAAGACTCGCTGCAATCAAAAACCTCATTTTCCCAGTACAGAGCCCTCTTTCTGACTAAGGCAAGTCTGCCACGCCAGTGGTGTCCTAAGCTCCAGAAAGAACGCCAACAAGGGTGGCCCGGCAGTCGCGCTACGCTCTATTAAGATTTGCCCTGGATAGATTAGTTGCAGATTTATCCTTTTTGGTGTACATCAGGACTTCAATGGTCAGACTTCGCCACCTACATAAAAACAAAAGGTTCCTTTCCTGGACCGTCATGGCGATCAGCTTGTTCCTGGTCTCCCTGGGAATCAGAGTACCTAATCTGACCCGGCTACACTCGTCTCCCAAACCAAACCCTCGCGCAATTCTTGAAACTGCCTGCAAAGCCAGTAAGCCGGCTCTTTCCAAGGCTGCCACGGCCAAACACGTCATCTCCGTAGCTCTCTTTAACGGCGTTTCCGAGTTGCCGGCGCCCACACTTTTTCCTTTACGTTTCCTGGCAGTAGCCTACAACTGCGACGCCGCCGTCCCCCCCCAGATAAGTGCACGCGCCCCTCCCGTTTACGCCTGCTGATTTTCATCCGACCTTTTTACTCTCCGGCATCCGACCCGATCTGCTTTGTTGCGACCTTGCGTCCTGAAGTTGCGACCATGTCCGGAGCCGACACTGCAAATAGCCAAAAAGACCTGTCAGAACAAGGAGAAACACGTAATGAAACAGCAATTAAGAAGCTCCCTAACTATTTGCCTTGCAGCAGTTCTTTGCTGCGCCGGATGCGCCAAACACGAAGTCCTGAAGCAGGATCAGATGATCCCCGCGGTTGCACCTGCGAGTTCGACGCTCTCCTCCAAGTCGTTGGTTCCCGAAGTAGCCAAAACCGCTCCGCAGGAGACCGTGCTCGCGACACCCTCCATCAGCGAGGAACGGGCGGCGGGCCAGAAAAATGCCGCAGCGGGGACCGGGAAAAATGGCATGTTGCAGGCGGGGTTGCATACGGTTTACTTCGATTTCAATTCGCCCACGCTATCGCCCGCGGCTCGCGAGACCCTGGCGAAAAATGCTGAGCTCATGAAACAACAGGGGAGCGTAAAAATCCGGATCGAAGGCAACTGTGACGAATTCGGCTCTGATGACTACAACCTCTCCCTGGGGGAAAGCCGCGCCAAGTCAGCCATGAACTACCTGCAGTCTTTGGGAATTAAAGCCGACCGGCTCTCGGTGATCAGCTACGGCAAGGAGAAACCTGCGGATCCCGGCCATGACGAGTCAGCAAGGGCAAAAAACCGGCGCGACGAGTTCGTCATCTCTTCGAAGTAGGTTTTGCAACGCATAAGAATACAGTAGGGTGTGGGAAGAGAGGGACAGTCCTTTATTGGGACTGTCCCTTCGGACTTGGAGTTACTCAAGAGCGCGGGGACGACGATGAGGTTTGCTTCCGCAGGGACGGGGTTCAGGGACAGAGTCGAATATAGAGATGACAGCTTGCGAAGAGAACTCGATTTGCCTCAATGCTCGGGGCGCTTGAACATGAAATCACTCCACCTGTCGCCAGACTTGATCAGGGGCAGTTGCCCCTTTCGAATGGGATCGCGTCCTACCTGGACCCAGCCCTCGGACCTGAGAAACGCGACAATCTTTTTTTCTCGGATCAGGTAATCCAGCATATATGCAGGGACGACTCGTTCCTCACCATTGGTAAAAATGACCGACATGCCGCCTTCTCCTCACACGACTGACACCACAACTGGTAACTCACCTCCTCGCAGCAAAGCCATCAATTTACTCTCTGATTTTATCCCATCTGGTCCGGGCACTACAAGATAATATTGCCTAATACGATGGCTGCTATCGGTATCCCGATAATCCTTCCCAATTCCCGCCCGGGTTGCCACCTGGCCGAGTCCCCCCGGGAACCGGAGCATGGCCACTTTTGGAGAGTGGCGCAAACCCCCAGCGAACGTGTCAATCGGCATTCACCCTCGCGGGATCTCGCGGGGCAGCGGCACTCTGCGTCTCGGCGGAAACCAACTCTGCCGTCACCTTGCCGAGGGATATCCGGGTTTCCACCTTTACCGGCACCCTTTTCTGGTCATCAGTGAGCCAGATCGTGATTTCACCGGTTCTTCGAAAGATCCCCTCGGTCTTCAACTGCGGGTGAATCACCAGGGTATCGACTTCACGTAGACCCGGAAGTGTCAGGTGCTCCTTGCGCAGCACGGCTACGGTGGTCGGCGCATATCGGTTGCTGTCAAAAATCTCCAATACGACCGATTTCCCCACTTCGAGCGGTTGGTTTCGCAGGTAATAAAGACCAGAGAGGATGTCGAGGACGGCGCTATTGGGCAGCGACTCCTGCAGGCTGCGGTTTTTAAGGCGGTCGATCCAGAATACGCTTTTTTCGCGCAGAAAGAGCGTGAATCCCCGGTCGCCCCGAAAAGCCCCCTCGCTCTGCCTGATTCTGCTGAGAATGAAGTTGCCGCCGATGTGCCGGGTCTCGACAGAGTCGTCCACCGGGTACAGTTGCGAGGCGGCAGGGTTGGACTGGATGTGTAGGGTGATCCTTACCTCACCCTGTTCCTGCTTTGCTTCCATCTCGGCGCTACCGACCGGAATTCCCAACATGCTGATCCGATAGGTAAGCTTCTCCCGTTCAGTGGCCAGAAACTCCCCGGTCTTCCTGAGCGGGGCGAGAGCGGCTTCGACCGGTTCCTGCTCCCGTTGGGGAGTCGCAGGCTTGACGCTTTCGCCTCCAACACGCGCGCTAGCCGGATCGCTGGGCACCCGAACCGTGGGCGGCCCCAGCGGTTCCCGCACAGGGATAGGGGCGGCAGGCGGGGTAACCGGTTTGGGCTCCTCTATCGGGGTGGGAGTAACTTCCTCGTCCGCCGGAGGGGGGCTGATTTCCCTGGGCGCAGAGGCGATAGGCGGGGGAAGAGGTAACTGCTCTGCCGGTGCTGTTGCGGCAGGCCCCTGCAGATCGACCATGATGGGCTGGTTCAAAAGGACTGGGGTCCCCAGTTCGAAAGGCTTGAAGTAGTCGAGTGGAACGGCGCAGGCGAGATGCACCAGCAGGGACAACGCCAGGAAGTTCATGATGGTGCGGCTGTCGCTAGGTTCTTTTGAAGTCATGTATCCCTCGAAAAGGCACCCGGAGGAACCGGGCAGCAGGCGCTATTCCTTCTGCCGTCCCCAATATCCTGGCGACCTCGCACTGTCCCCAGGATCGGGGCGATACTACCATGAAACAGGTCGAGGGCCGGATAAAATAAGGCCGGCACCTAAGTGCCGGCCCATGGTAGGTTTCGGAAACCCCGGAGAGGAAAGGTCCTCTCCGGGGAAAAACACGCCTAGTACGTGACAGGACGGACAATACGTTTCACGAAGCCGTGATCGCCATTGCCCTGAGCTGCGTTGTGGTCCACGCAACCGCCCCAGGTACCGAGCAGCGGAGTCGGTCCGACGATGCCGGAGTTGGCAAGGGCAGGCCCGCGCAGCGCTGAAGTAGCAGGAGTAGCACCTGCACCGAGGGTGTAGCAGCCGGCCCCGGCAGATGCCCCGACAGGAGAGACCTTGCCGGCCAAATCAAAGTTCGTGGTGGCCGTCTGCTGCCAGAACTTCTGTTCCCAGTTAGTATCATTAGAGATACCGCCCGTGGTGTAGGAATAGGCGGGAGTAGTGGTCGAGGTAGCCGCAACTCCGCCAACGAAGCCTCCCAAGGTGCCGGGGACATGCATGGCGTTGCCCAGACCAGGCAGGAAGCGCTCGATCTTGGTGGTGTTGCCCATACCGTCGATGTAAGCTCCCCCGGTTACCGAAGCATTAACCGTCTTGCTTACCGTGTTCTGGTTGTTAGCGGAACCGTGGATACCGCCGAAGGCATTGCCCATACCGGAGTTGTGGCAATTGGCGCACTGGATGCCGAAGATGTCGCCGAAGTCCGCGGACTGCTCGCCGGCATAGGGTGCGGGCGAGGTGAACGAAAGCGGAGTCGGCACGGTAGGCGTCGGCGGGTTTGCCGGGAAGAAACCGGCGGGTGCTGTGCCCATGAAACGGCTAAGGAACTGGGTACCATCGGTCGCCTTACCGGTAGTGTAGCCGTTGAACGGGATGGTGTTGCCGACGCCGTTGCAACGTCCCTGCTGGTCGTATTCACCGGCATGCGGCTGGACGCCGACATCGGTACCACTCGTATTCAGGCCGGTGCCGACGTAGATGCTGCCGTACTTGGTGTAAGAGTGGCAGTTGTAACAGACCAGGAAGGCGCCGTTGGGGTTGGTGGGGGTGACGACATTGCTGGCGTTAATGATGAATGCGTTCTGCGTGTGGCGCTGGTCAGTTCCCAAGGTGTTGCGCAGCAGGTACTCGTTATTGGAACCATGCGCGCCGATAGCATCCGGAGTCGGAGAACCATTGGCCGTATCGGAGGATCCGGCCTTCCACTGGCCGACCGTGTGGCAGTCACCGCAATGGAGAGTGGAGTCGTCGCCGAGGCCGGTGGCATCGGTGCCGTCGGTGCCCAGCGGGCTGTACAGATTGTTGAAGTTGCCCGCGTCAAAGATCGTGCTGCGTCTCCCCTTCAAAAGTGCCGAGGAGTTCTGGGCGAAGGTGGCCGGCGTGGTGATTTGACGTGCGCCGGCAAGACGGGTCCGGCCGCTGTAGCGTTTGCCCTTGACGGCGTGGTGCGAGTTGTTGGTGACGTCAAACTGCGAGTTCACGTTGACGACCGCCGGGCGCTGCATCTTGTCGTAGCGGTTGGAGATGGTGTCGCCGAACGGGTTGAGCGCCGAGGCGGTTTTACCGACGGCATTAAGGCCGTTACTGTTGATGATGGCCTGTATCTGGACGCTTATCGGCGAGGTCGCGCCGGTGCCACTGTGGCAGGACATGCAGAAGTTATCCATGTTGGTGTGGTTCGGTGTCGCCGGGTCCCAGACGAAGTCGGAGTCATCGGCGGCGTTGCGCAGGTGGACCTGGGCATCGGCCATGTGCTTGGTCTTGTCGACGATGATCGCTCCGTCCTCTACGGTCCCCTCCAGGTGGCAGGCCGCGCAATGAGCAGGTCCCAGAGTTACGCCGGTCACGTGGTGCGACCATTTGTTGAACTCAAGCGAGGCTGCACGTACACCGCTGTTGTCGTTGACCTGCGCCGCTCCGTGCTGCGGGCCGTTTTGGACGATGCTGTGGCAGGTAACGCAGTTCTGGTCGGTCAGGTTGGCCCCGTGGATGCCACGGACACCGACGTTACCGGTCAGGGGGTTGCTGGGGAGGCCGTTATCCGGGGAGGTGTGGCAACGGGCACATTGGGCCACAAAACCGGTTTTGGCCAGATCAAACAGCGCGGTCAGGTCTTTAGTGGTCGGATCGAGTCCGCCTGAGGTATGGCAGGTGATGCACCTGTTACTGGCCAGCGGGTCCGGGAAGGGAATCGGGCCGACGCCGTTGTGTTCTGCCCCCCCACCGTGACAACCCTGGCAGCCGAGATCGGCGTTAGGCCCGTCAACACGGCCTGCCTGGTTGTGCGATCCGGTCGCGGTGAAAAAATCCGGCAGGAGCGGTCTCAGGGATACCGGGTCTATGGTAGCGGCGTGGCAGACCCTGCAGGTACCTTCGCTGGCGACTCGCGCGACGTTCGCGGGGTTTTCGTTCGCCTCCCTGTTGTCGCTGCCGCAAGCGGCAAGCAGGGCGGTTAGCAAGAGCGAGGCGACTACGGCAGCATTTGTTAGCGCTGTTCTACTCATGTTGTTTCCTCCTTGGTGATGAGTTTACCCGAGTTAAAATGTTCCCGGCAGATGGCACTTCAGGCACATCTTGGCGTTGGTTCTGTCCTTGAGATTCCCCGACTTCCAGCTGCGGGGATGCGGTCTGGTCTTGCCGGTCGAGTGGCACTGGATGCAGACGTCCCCCTCGGGGTGGCAGGTCTGGCACGACTGCAGGTTCCGGCGCGCTTCGCTGGCATGCTCCCCGGTGACAAAGGAATAGGTCTGGCCGTTGGCTCCCGCCATCATGTGCGACTTGATGCGCAGGGAACCCATCGGGAAACGGTTATGGCACGAGTTGCAAAACGCCTTGGCATCGTGACAGCGGTAGCAGTTCTGGGGGTTGTCCTTCGCCTTGATCGGATGGATGGTAACGAAGTCGGAGCGGTGGCTCTTCGGCTTGTAATCGCGGCCGAAATTACTCTGGGTCAGGTCGTCTCCCGTGCCGCCGCCCTGATGGCAATCAAGACACCACTTCTGCTCATGGCACTGGTTGCAGTTGTTGCCGGACTTGCTGGCCAGCACCCGGTGACCGCGCACGAAATCCGAATCATGGTTCAGGGCGACGCCTTCGGACTTGTGGCAATCGTTGCAATCTTTCAGCGCCGTATCCTTGTACTCGGCATGCGGGGTCTTCTTATCGGCATAAGACTTCTGCTGGAGGCAGAAAAGTCCCAAGCTCAGTGCTGCCAGAACAAAAACAAATTTTTTCATGCTTGCCTCCTTTCTTAGAAGTCGTAGTTAAAGACCGCGCGACCGGACCAGTCATCGGTGAACTGATGATTGACGTTGTCCTCGATGCGCACCGAGGCGGTCATGCTCTTGGAGAGTTTATACTTGGCTCCCCCCCAGTATCTGCGCGCGGTCTCCCGACCGGTCGCCTGGTCACGCTGATAAACGTCGTACTGGACCCCGGCGGCAAGTTCCAGCGGCTTGATCGGCAGGTAGGTCACCTCGACGCCGCCACCGTTCAGTACGTCTCCGTCACCGTTTTGATAATCGTAGTTGAGACTGATGGTTACCGGCTCGATGGGGCGGATCCGGGTACCGATCTCGTACACGTTCTCATCGGAGCCTTCACCGTAGATCTGTCGGGAATAGCCGGCATTGACGCTAAACTTGTCGTTCAGGGTGTAATCGGCGCGGAACACGGCTTCCTGGTACCGGTCGACAGCAAAAACCGAGAAAATCGAGGAGTTGTCGAAAAGGGGATAGCTCTGGTACCATTCGCCGGTCAGCACCAGGTTCGAGCTCGGATAATACTTCACACCGGCCAGCACCTCGCTGAAGGTTTCGCTGGTCAAATCGAACCGGGTGTTGGCATAGACTTTCAGGGAATTGAGCAGGTACTGCTTGAAGCTGGCGCCGACCTGATCACGGGCGACACCTGCGTCATCGAGCTTCATGAAATAGCTCACTTCAGCATCGGTGTTTTTGACTCCCACCAGGTTGGCCGCCAAGCCCCAAATGAAGTCATGACTGTGGGACGCTTCGGCATCGAGATTGAAGATGACATTGCGTCCGCCCATAACGGAGAAGGCCACCGGTCCGACATTTTTCAGGTCGATCTTGCCACCGTCGACGAGGGCTGTGCCTGCAGCATAGTTGATGAACTGGCGCCCGAGACGGATATCAACCTTGTCAAACAGGTTGGTGTAATCTCCGTACAGGTAGTAGAGTCTTCCGTTGAGCCCCTGACCACCCAGAAGATCCTGGTTACCACGGCCGTAACCTGTAAAGGATAGCTTACCGGCCGTATCGATCTTGGTAATTGACAGGTTGATGTATTCGCCGAACTCGGCCTGTTTATTGCCAGTCACGTAATCGGTATACCATTGATACTGAGTGGAGCTTCTGCCGTGCACTTCTGCCGACCATGACGGGCCCGAAGCAAACAGTATGCTTACGCCTGTTAGCAAGCAGAAAAATCTTTTTAACGCCATCAGAAACCTCCTTTCACAAAAAAGCATATAGTTTATTGCGAGCTTGACCTGGCCTTTTCGGTGCCTTACACCCCCTTTTGATATGCGTGCTGGTAACTGGCAGAAAGATGGCTACAAGGATGCAACGGTCACTCACCTCCCCTGACTGATCTTTTTTCGTGCTTTTTCTTGAAGTTAGTTGCTGCAGATACCAGGACGCGCAAAAAGAGAGCACAGCCCGTCACAGAGGACTCCCAATTCTAAAGGAAAGGCTCTGGTCACTAACGGTGTTGCTTGGCGCATCCGGGTAAACGGTTTCTAAAGCGAAGTAAGCGCCCGGTAGCCTGTGGAGGCCCCTGCGGTCAAGGTTCAGGACAATCTCAGGGTGGCGGCCACAGCCTCAGGGAAGAGACACAATTGCAGCTCACCAGCCTGGGAATTACTATCTTTTCATATACAGCGGCAAATTGCGCTTATCCATTTTTAACACTGTTTACAGGATAAGCAAGTCGCCTGAAATTTTTTTCTGCGCGATTATCAGGTCTTTGTGGCATTCAGTCACCAAAGGGGGCTTTGCCTGCCGGTCTGACACAGGAAGCTAAGTGATACTTTCGTTTTTTTCCGAAGACCCCGCGGGCATGTTCAAGAGTTGATAAAGGGCAGAGACGACAGCAAATTTACTGATTTACTACAGGCTGGAGGCGAATCAGACAAAGCGGAAACACTGGCGGCAATGGGAGATGGGGGATCAGACTTTCTGTTGTTGAGTTAATAAACAGGAGGGTTATCAGGAAGTGCAATGTGGGAAGGTATTACCTTTAAGCGAGTCTCTTTGAGAAACTTCAGCAGCAATGCGCCGAGCCGGAACGAACCTTCCCGCGTTAGGTGTGATAGAGAGTTCATCAGGATCGGCTCACAGCAACCCGGCTCCCTGCAGTCTGAGATCGAGTTCCAGCCGCTCCTGCTCCAACCTTTCGAGATTCCAGGAAAGCTCCCGCGCCATGGTCTCCAGCACGAAGGGGGCGGCCGCACGCGCGGCCTCCTGGTCCAAGAGCCCCAGCGGGATGCGGCGCACCAGGAAGTCCGCGCCGCGCAGCGCCATCTCGCGCCGTAGCGCCCAGAGCAGTTCCCCCTTCAGGTAGGGGTGCCCGGGGACCAGCTCCTCGCGCCAGGGACCGCTGCAAAGCTGCGCCACCTGGGAAGCCCGGTCACCGTAGGAGCGCTGCAGATGCCAGGCGCTTTCCTGGGTGAGGCCGAACTCCAGGGCGAAGGCAGGCGCCGCGCCTTCACGAAAGCCCGCGCCGCCGGCCAGGACCATCCGGTCGCTGCGGCACCCCCGCAGCGGGCGGAGCCCTCCCTGCTTAATTGCGAAATTGACCGTGTCGAGCGCCATCTTCCGGTAGGTGGTCCACTTGCCACCGACTATCGTGATCAGTCCGGAGGGTGAGGCGCTTACCACATGGTCGCGGGCAAGCCTCGCGGTGTCGCTGGTCGCGGCGTCCTGCACCAGCGGCCGCAGACCGGTCCAGGCCGCCTTGATGTCGGAGCGTTGCACCGCCAGGTTGAAATAACGCTTCAAATGGCGCAGCAGGTAATCGATATCCCCCGCGGAGGGAGCCGGGTGATCGCTGGGTCGCGCCGGCTCGTCGGTCGTGCCGACCAGGCAGCCGCCGAGCCAGGGAAGAATGAAGAGCACGCGGCCGTCCTCGGTTTTCGGTATGGTGATCCCGGTATCCGCCGGCGCGAAGCTGCGCGGCAGGACGATGTGGCTACCCGAGCTCACCCGCAGAATCGGTTTAGCCTGCGGGTCGTCCAGGGCGCGCACGCCGTCCGCCCAGGGGCCGCCAGCGTTCACCACGCAGCGCGCGCGGATCTCCCAGGTCTCGCCCCCGAAGCGCTCCCGGACCGTCGCCCCCGCGACCCTCCCCCCGCTGCGCAAAAGTCCCACGACCTCGAGGTGGTTCAGGGCAGCGGCGCCCTGCTCGATCGCAGTGAGGGCCAGGGCGAGGTTCATCCGGGCGTCGTTGAACTGGCCGTCGTAGTAGAGCACCCCTCCCTTGAGCCCCTCGCCCCGGATCATCGGAAAGCGCCGCAGCACTTCCTCGGGACCCAGAAACCGGCTGGTTCCCAGCCCCGCCCTCCCTGACAAAAGGTCGTAAAGCTTCAGCCCGGCTAAAAGGTAGGGGACCTCCAGTACGCGATAAATCGGCGTGATCAGGGCGATGCGGCGGCAAAGGTGGGGGGCGATCCTCAAAAGGACGCCGCGCTCATGCAGGGCATCGCGCACCAGGTTGAACTGTACTCGGTCCAAGCGGAGCAAGGCCGCCTCCAGGTAGCGCACGCCGCCGTGGACCAGCTTGGTGCTCCTGCCGCTGGTGCCCGAGCCGAAGTCACCCCGTTCCGCGAGGGCCACGCGCAGGCCGCGGCTCGCCGCGTCGAGCGCGACCCCACAGCCGGTGGCGCCACCTCCAATCACCAGCAGATCGAAAGTTTCACCCTTCTTAAGGACTTCGAGCAGCGCGTTCCTCTCCATCGTGCAGCTACCTCCTCTCCCCCCACCCCCATCCCCTGGAAGGGGAGGGAGCCTGAAAGGGATCGTTACCTTGAGTCAGGGGCCGCTCACGCGCCCATCTGGAGAATCTCCCCCTCCCCTTCCAGACAAAAGCCCGGGGCGGGAAAAAGTACTCAAAGGTGCTCTTCCAAATGCTACGAATTAAAGTTTGAAGTATCTGAACCGATAGAGTAATAATGAATGGAACAGTATCCTATCGAACAATGATTGCAAAGGCAAAACCAGAGCAATCTGGTGACGCAAAGCCATGGGGTCCTCAAAGGATAGCCCGGTTACCGACTTTGGATCGATCTGTCCCCCTCACGGGCCACAACGAAACCCACTCAGTCTAAAGCCGAGCGGGTTTTTGCATGCCAGCCATGAGACAGCGACTCTTTCCCACAGCCAGTCCCGGTGCTCACCCCTGTGGGTACACCTCTTAATCCCGCAAAGGGTAGCCCGATGAACAATAATAAGACGACCAACCTCAGCTTCCCGTCTCCTGTCAGGACCATAAGCATCTTACTGCTGACGCTCTTTTGTCTTGAGATTGTCATTATGTACGCCCTCCCCTACCTGGTACCGATTGGCAATGTTTACCTGGAGAACTTTGTCGACGCGACCCTGCTGACGCTCCTCTTCACCCCGGCGCTCTACCACCTGGTCTTCAAACCGTTCCAAAAGATCGCAGCCCAGCAGAAATCGCTGACGGAAAACGTCCTGGCAAGCGTGGTGGACGGCGTCATCACCTTCGACCAGTCTCTGGCAATCAGATCTTGCAACGGCGCGGCCGAACGGATCTTTTGTTATGGCGCCGCTGAGATGATCGGGCGCGACCTGAATCTGATTCTTGGGGCAAGCGGCCTCGCCGAGCTTAGCGGTGTCGAGGCGGCCAAACGGCAAAGCCGGGGTGAGACCAGGACGTCCCTGGAATGCAGCGGCAGGCGCAAGGACGGTAGCCCGGTCTCCCTGGAGCTCTCCCTGAGCCAGGTGGAAATGGCGGGGAGCTGGATCTGGCTGGGGATTTTCAGGGACATCTGCTCCAGGAAAAAGAGCGAGGCCGAAATAAAGCAAACCCTCTCCCTTTTGCACGCGACCTTGGAGTCGACGGCCGAAGGGATCATCGTGCGGGACCTGACCGGGAGATCGGTCATCTCGAACCGGAGGTTCGCCGAGATGTGGCGCATACCGCCGTCCGTCCTAGCGTCACATGACGTTAAGGTCATACGCAGCTACGTTTTGAATCAGCTGAAGGATCCCCAAGGCTTCCAAGCGCTAACCGAAGAGCAGCGCCACAACCCGGAAAAGGAATACAGCGACACCCTCGCTTTTCTGGATGGCCGGGTCTTCGAGAGGATCGCCACGCCCCAAGTCATCGAGCGTTGCGTCGTGGGGCAGGTGATCTGCTGCCGGGATATCACCGAACAAACGAACCTGGAGCACCAGTTGCGCCATGCCCAAAAGATGGAGGCGCTCGGCACTCTGGCAAGCGGCGTGGCGCACGACTTCAACAACATACTGACCGTCATCATGGGATACTGCAACCTGAGCGCCGTTCAACTGGACCAGGGCAGCCCCCTCAGGCAGAACCTGAACCAGATCATGGCGGCCTCGGAGCGTGCGGCGACCCTCACCGGCAGTCTGTTAGCTTACGGCCGCAAGCAGGCCATCAACCCGCAGCCTTTGGAACTGAACTGGAGCGTCCTGCAGATGGACAGGTTCCTGACGCGGCTGATCGGGGAGCAGATCGAACTGGTCACCAAGCTCTGCGACGGGAAGATCACCATCCTTGCGGACAGCGGCCAGTTCGAGCAGGTGCTGATGAACCTGGCGACCAATGCCCGGGATGCCATGGAGCGCAGCGGGTGCCTGAGCATCGTCACCGGCCGGATCACCATCGACCAGGATTTCATCAGGCTGCATGGTTACGGCAAGCCCGGCAACTATGCCATGCTCTCCGTCTCAGACACCGGCTCCGGCATGGATGAGACCACCCGGGACAAGATCTTCGAGCCGTTTTTTACCACCAAGCCTCAGGGGCAGGGAACCGGTCTCGGCCTCTCCATAGTCTACGGCATCGTGAAGCAGCACGGCGGCTACATCAACGTGTACAGCGAACCGGGGCACGGGACGACCTTCAACATCTACCTCCCCCTTTGCAGTGAGGTGCAGGCGGAACCGGCGCGGGAAAAGAGGCTGTTGCACGGGGGAACCGAGACCATCCTCCTTGCTGAGGACGACGCCGGCGTCAGGGCCCTGGTGAGTAGCGTGCTGACGGCTCAAGGCTACCGGGTGATTGAGGCGTGCGACGGCGAGGATGCCTTGGATAAATTCACCCGGAACCGGGAAAACATCGAGCTTCTCATCCTGGACGTCATCATGCCGCAGAAAAACGGCAAGGAAACTTTTCTGGAGATCGGTGCCCTGAAGCCGGGCACCAAGGCGATCTTTATCAGCGGATACACCGCGGACATCATCGAAAAGAACGGACTGATCGAGCGCGGGCTGCACCTGCTCAGTAAGCCGCTGCTGCCGAACCGGCTGCTGGCAAAAGTGCGGGAAGTCTTAGAAGCAGATTAAGGTTAAGGTTGAGGCTAAGTGGAATCTCAGGATCTCAAGGAGCCCTTGCTTTCTGAACTGGCCTCAACCTTAACCCGCTCTCAACCTCAACCTCAACCTCAACCTCAACCTCAACCTGCTTCCTTGGCCCACCCTAGCGAGAGCCGCACGCTACGCTCCCACCCCCGACAAAGCTCATCCCTTACTTCCGCAGGCATCCCCGGAGCAAAGGCCCGGTCCAGTTCCCAGTTTTCTCTGATGGAGTCGGTGTCGAGCAGCCCCGCTCCTATACCGGCCAGGTAGGCCGCCCCCAGCGAGGTGGTCTCGGTGCAGCGCGGCCTCAGCACCGGGGCACCCAAAAGGTCGGCCTGGAGTTCCAGCAGCAGGTCGTTAGCTGCCGCCCCACCATCCACCCGCAGATCCTTCAGTGCGTGGCCGCTAGAGCGCTCCATGGCGCGGATCGCATCGACCGTCTGGAAGGCGATCGCCTCAAGGGAGGCGCGTGCCAGGTGCGCTCCGGTGCTCCCCCGGGTAAGCCCGGTGATCACCCCGCGGGCATAGGGGTCCCAGTAGGGGGTGCCGAGCCCGGAGAGCGCCGGGACGAAGTATACTCCGCCGCTATCCGGCACGCCGCGTGCCAGCGTCTCCACCTGGGCGGCGCTCTGGAATAGGCCCAGTCCCTCGGCAAGCCACTGCACGGCGGCCCCGGCGATAAAGATGGAACCCTCCAGCGCATAGCAGACTTTTTCCCCGGGAAGCTGCCAGGCGATCGTGGTCAGCACCCCCTCTCCGGGTACGCTGCAGGGCCCGCAGTTCATAACCACGAAGGCGCCGGTCCCGAAGGTCACCTTGGCCATACCCGGCTCGAAGCACCCTTGGCCGAAAAGGGCGGCCTGCTGATCTCCAGCTATTCCCGTGATCGGAATCTCCGCTCCCAGCAAGGAGGCCTCGGTCCGGCCAAAGAGCGCCGTGCTTGGGAGCACCTCGGGAAGCATGGCCCGGGGAACCCCGAAGATCCGGAGCAGTTCCTCATCCCAGCAAAGCTCGTGGATGTTGAAGAGCATGGTGCGGCTCGCGTTGGAGAGGTCGCTGACGTGGGAGCGCCCGCCGCTCAAGCGAAAGACCAGCCAGGAATCGATCGTGCCGAAGCAGACCTCGCCCCGCTCCGCCCGCCCACGCAACCCCGGAACATTTTCCAGCAGCCAGGAAATCTTACTTGCCGAAAAATAAGGGTCGAGCAGCAGTCCGGTGCGGCTGCGGACCAGCGCCTCGAGTCCAGCGCTCTGCAGCGCCTCAGTCTGGCCCGCGCCCCGGCGGTCCTGCCAGACGATGGCCCGGTGCAACGCCCGCCCTGTGGCGCGCTCCCAGACCACGGTAGTCTCGCGCTGGTTGGTGATCCCGATCCCGGCAATCTCCTCCGGCCGGGCCGCTCCGGAGGCGAGCAGTTCCTTCAGGCAGGCGAGCACCCCCTGCCAGATCTCCTCCGGGTCGTGCTCCACCCATCCCGGCTGCGGGTAGTGCTGGGCCAGGGTCCTTGCCGCAGTGGCGATGGCACGGCCTTGCGGGGTGAAAAGCGTCGCCCTGCTGCTGGTGGTCCCCTGGTCGATCGAAAGCAGATATGCCACGTCCCCCTCCCCTTTTGCCCTGCAGCGCTGGCCGCGCGCAGACCTTACCCGGCCGTGCCTGTCCGCCGAAGCATAGCGAATGCACAAAGGTAGTCAAGTCAAATGTGGTTCAGGCGCGAGCAAGCGTGGCGAGGGATGCAGCCGCTGTCCCCGTAGGATGTCCCGGTTTTTCAGTGTGATTGGAGAGGGGATATTCGTAGAAACGCAATGCCTGCGTCTCCTTCGCCTGATCATCCTCAAATATACGAGAGCGCGGCAGCGCTGAGACGCGTGCAATGCGTCTCTACCTGAAGGGGTGCATTGCTAGTAAAAACTGAGTTTTTTGGGGGGGGCTGGGCCCGCGGCCGGGTCTTTCCAGCGCGGCGCAGGGGGGGAGGTCTCAACAGAAGCGATACCGGGGAATGTCCAGCTTGTCAACGAATCAGCTCAGGGGAAGGCGATCGGTCCCTCCCCCGGACTTATTGGGGCTGATATCGGACCAGCGGCTTCCCGAGCCGGAATAGGGACGCTGCATATAGCGGATCGGATCGAATCCGATGCGTACCCAACCGTCGGAGCGGCAGAAAGCGACGATCTGCTCCTCCTTGATCAGGTTCTCGAGATCGCTTGATTTTACCAGTCCCGTCTCTCCGCTGGTGTAAACGACCCGCAGTATCATAGTGCCCCCTTGGTATCAATAGCCGCTTGCAACAGATCAAGAGTACCAGCTTTTATAGTGGCTACAACTTTTATCGTTGACTCTCTTAGGCCAGATCGACGGGTACTGTCACAGAGAATCCCCTGTGTCATCCCTACCCTTATTTGAACCTCCAGATAAGCCGGGTACCGAGCCGTTCCTCCTGCTGAACGGCCCCGGGGAGCCCTCCGGGAACCTGGCCCTGATCGTAATAAAGGGTAAGGGCAGCGCGGTCGGTGATGCGCAACCCCACCTCGCCGGTCCAGGCGGGTCCCGATTTGAGCGAGTGAATCAGGTCGTACCCTTGCCGGCTGCCCAGATCCTGGCCCCCGTAGCTGCCGGAACTCTGATAAGAATAGACCGGCAGCTTCGCCGCGGCGGAGAGGTAGAGCGTATCGGCCAGGGAGAGCCGCCAGCCCGCCTGGGCATGCACTCTGTGGATCGATTCCTCGGCCCCCCCCGGAAGGCCGCGCTCCAGGGTCCGGTAACCGACTCCGAGTTCGGGTTCCAGGCTCAGGTCGCTCGGCTCCCCGTATCTCACGCCGCCGGTGGTCAGGTAGCGGTCGGGATCGAAGAAACGCTCTGCGAGGGGCGGAGAGAGATGCGGCGTACCAAGACCCGCCGCAAGAAGCGGCGCAGCCCGAAGCAGCAAGAAAGTCAGTGTGGCGAGGAATTTCGTCATGGCGCCATTGTAACAAAAAACCGCGCCACTTGCTGAAACTAATACTTCTGCGCTGCCGCGAGCGTTCCTGATCTATTCCAGCGGCACGGGAAGCCCCTAAAGACAGATCCCTTTGCAGGGCGATGGACATCCGTCACAGCCGGGAGCAAGCTGCGAAGCCGCTCCGAGGCTCAAGCGCTCTGTGGGCCGAAACGGCAGTCAGTTTTGCAAGGGCCGGTCCTTGATCTCGACAGGATAAGGTTTCGACTCAGCAGAGATAAGTTCTGCCGTCACCTCGCCAAGCTTAATGGTAGTGACTATTTTGACCGGGACTTTAAAGTCATCGTCAGTCATCCAGACAAATACATCACCGGTTCGCCGCAAAATCCCGGCGGTTTTCTGTACCGGACGCACGACGATGGTGGCGACCTTTTTCAGGTTGGGCAAGCGGATCTCTTCCCTGCGCAGGATTTCGACCGGCACATCGGCAAAGGTTTCACTGTCAAAGATATGCAGCGTCTCCGTCTTCGCCAACTGCAAAGGGCGCTCTCTCAGATAATAGATTCCCGACAGGGTGTCGAGTACGTCATCTGACGGCAAGTCGGTCTCCAAAGTCCGGTGATTGATGAAGTCGGACCAGGTCACCGACTGTTGCGCGAGATTGATATTGAAAGACTCGTCGCTCTTAAAGTCACCTTCCTGCTGCTTGATAGTTCCCATGATGAACTTGCCGTCTATGTGTCTGGTCTCAATGACATTATCCACATGGAAAAAGCTGGAGGTCAGGGCATTTGATTGCACTCTCAAGGTTATCGTGGTTACGCCGTTTTCATTCTTCGATTCAAGTTCGGCATTACCAATTGGTAAGCCGCGCAGGCTGATCAGATAGGAAAGCTTTTCGTATCTCGCCGCCAAAGCACCGCTGACTGTTTTCAGCATGGTGGGAGTTTCCCGCAGGCCCGGGTGGCGCCGTACTTTCGCTCTGGCAACCCAGACTTTTTTGGCGGGGAGTACTTCCGGGCGTGCCGGGACCGCAACGGGCGAGGGAAGATGTCGCCTGGGGACGCGGACCCGCTCCTTGTCATCGTCATCGACGGGTTCAGCGACAGGTAGTGCGGCCGGTGTAGCGCTCGGTGCGACAGCGGGTGAGATTGCAGGGGCGGCGGCGGGCTCGCTTCGCGGGGGAGGGACAGCATTTTTGGTGGCACGCTGCTCGACACTTTTTGCTACCGGGGGTGGGATGTCGCTGGCAGCCTCAGCTTCGGGTGCCGGGGCGCTGGCGGGGACTTCTGCAGCGGCGAGGGCAGCGAGATCGACCATGACTGAGGGAGGTTGGTTGACAGCCGCCCTAAAGTCGTAGCTCCCCCACATTTTCATCGAGGAGATAAGAAGGAAATGCACCAGGATGGACAGCAAAGAGCAATAAGCCAGCGTCCGGATTTTGCAAAAACGTGTAAACATACCAGCCCTTCAGGGTGAATAATGTACTCAGGCACCCGGTTTTTGCGTTGGCTTCCCCCCGTGCCGAGGTGCATCAGGGAAGATTAGCAAGCTTCAAACTATCAAGGTAACGCTTCAACATATGCAAATTCACCGCCGAAATTGCATGGCAACTGGCTTCGTAGCAGTAACAGTAGTCATAGGCCTGATTTTCGACATTTTTTCACGCTGTCTGGGAACCTAGCGACCTGCCGACAGCCTGGCAGACTGAAGTTTAATTCTCCTACGAGCTTCCCGGACTTGCAAATTTTCCCAACTATTTGCTCAGCGTACCCTACCCCATCTTGCAAAAACGTCAAATTTTTGTCGACAAGCAGGGAAATAGTCAAAAATAGCCCCCCCACCTTATATATAAAAAAAGACCGGCACCAGGTGCCGGTCTAAGATTCCATCAAGGTTGGTGGAGAGGGGATGCCCCCCTCCACCATGGTGCAAAGACTAGTAGGTAACCGGACGGACAATCCGCTTCAGGAAGCCGTGATTACCGTTACCCTGACCTGCAGTGTGGTCGTCGCAGCCGCCCCAGGTACCATCGCCAACCGTAGCAGCGCCGCCTGCGCCGGTAACGGAAGGTCCTTGCAGACCTGCGGTGACGTTAGCAGACAGTACAGTCGTTTCGCCGAGGGTGTAGCAGCCTGCACCGCCACTGGCGATGCTGGTTACACCTGCGGTTTTGAAGTTGATGACCGTGGTGGCCGTCTGCTGCCAGTGCTTCTGCTCCCAGTTGGTATCGTTGGAGATACCACCGGTGGTGTAGGAGGCAACAGTGGCCGAAGTGGCTTGGCTGCCGCCGACGAAGCCGCCCAGGGTACCCGGAACGTGCATCGCGTTGCCGAGGCCGGGGAGGAAGCGCTCGACCTTGTTGGTGTTGCCCATGCCGTCGATGTATGCGCCGCCGGTTACGGAAGCAGCAGGGTTGACACCGTTCCAGCCGGTGTTCTTGGCCGAACCGTGGATGCCGCCGTAAGCGTTGGCAAGGCCCGAGTTGTGGCAGTTGAGGCACTGGATGCCGAAAGCGTTGCCGAAGTCAGGGTTCTGCTCGCCAGCAGCCTTAACGCCGAGGCCGTTGATACGGCTATCGAACTGGGTGCCGTCGGTAGCATTGCCGGTGGTGTAGCCTGCGAACGAGAGGGTGTTACCAGGACCGTTGCAGCGACCGGCCGAAGCGTACTCGCCTGCATGGGACTGGATGTTGGAGAGCGGGTTGCCTGCTGCGTTGCCTGCGTCAGCGCCGGTGCCTACGAAGACGCTGCCGTAGTTCTTGTAAGCGTGGCAGTTGTAGCAAACCAGCAGGGGAGCATTCGGGTTGGTGTAGCTAACCACGTTGCTTGCATTTGAGGTGTATGCATTCTGCGTGTGACGTTCGTCGGTGCCGATGGAGTTACGCAGCAGGTACTCGTTGTTGGAGCCGTGTGCGCCGATAACGACCGTGTTCGCCACGCCTGCAGCGTCAACGGTGGAGCCTGCTTTCCACTGGCCCACGGTGTGGCAATCGCCGCAATGCAGGGTGGAGTCGTCGCCCAGGCTGGCTGCGCCAGTGCGCGGTGCGATTTCGCCGCCGTTGTTCTGAAGCGGAACGTAGAGGGCGTTGAAGTTGCCTGCGTCGTAGATGGTGGAGCGAACGCCCTGGAGCGCTGCCGAGGAGTTGTTGGCGAAGTTTGCAGCTGCAGCAATCTGACGCACACCTGCAAAACGGGTACGACCCGTGTAGCGGGGGCCCTTGACGCCGTGGTGCGAGTTGTTAGCGGTGTTGAACTGGCTGCTGGCGTCGGTAACTGCCGGGCGCTGCATCTTGTCGTAACGGTTCGAGATGGTGTCGCCGAAGGGGTTCAGAGCGGAAGCGGTTTTGCCGGGAGCGGCAATGCCGTTGTCGTTGATGTAAGCCTGAACCTTGACGTTCGTAGCAGAAGTTGCACCGTTAGCGTCATGGCAGCTCATGCAGAAGTTGTCCATGCCGGTGTGGTTCGGTGCAGTGGGATCCCAAGCAAAGTCGGCATCGCTGTCGGCGTTACGCAGGTGGGTTTTGGTGTCAGCCATGTGCTTGGTGGTGTCGACGACAACCTCGCCGTCAACGATGGTGCCTTCCAGGTGGCAGGCGGTGCAATGAGCGTCGTTAAGTGCCACGCCGGTTACGTGATGCGACCATTTGGCGAACTCGGTGGTGATGGCACGCACGCCGTTGTTGTCGTTAACAAAGTTGTTGTTAGCGCCGTTTGCCTGCTGAGCCACGGAGTGGCAAGCAACGCAACGACCAGCGACGAATGTCTTGGTGTTGTGCGGCTGGTGGCAGTTGGTGCAGTTGGTAGCAACGATCAGCGCGCTGTTGCCCTTGTGGCTCGGCTGTAAAACCGCGCCGTGGCAGTCGGAGCATCTTCCGCTGGCAGCGGGGTTAGACTCGTTGTGCTGGGGACCGTGGCAGCCTGCGCAGCCCGTGCCGACAACGCCGGAGAACGGATCGGAGACGCTGGTGCCGGAGTTCGTGTAGTGACCCGACTGCTTGAACTGGGCAACCACGCTCTGGCCAACACGGTCCAGGGCCGTTTCGTGGCACTGGTAGCAGGCGGTATCCTGCAGCTTCTCAAGCGAAGCGCTCATTTTGATCGTTTTGGGTACTTTAAGGGTATCGAGGTTGGTAGTCACGCCGGATGCGACGTCCACGCCGATTGCGTAGCCGTAGTAAACGACATCCTGCTGATTTGCGTCTTTGCCAATGGCTTTGACAGCCAAGGTAACCTTGCCGGGGTAGATGCCGCCGATTGCAACCGAGGTTGCGCTGCCGGCAGCGGTACCTCTCACGACGGGGATGGCTTTGCCGTTAGCATCGCTGCCGGTGACCAGAAGGCTCATTGAGGAAAAGGTTACGCCCGCGGGCGAGGCCAACCCAACAGTTTTACTAGTACTTTTACCGTCACTCCAAACCAGCTTCGACGCGATCGAGCCATCGGCCTGGACTCCAGCCAGGTTATGGTTCGCTCCGCAGCCTGTCAGTGCAAAGATCAAGATTGCAGACAGAATGTAGTGCAGGTTACTCATGCCAGATTTCTTCATTCGATTTCTCCTTTGTTTGTAAGTTCCCCTACCGAGTTGCTGCTACGAACGACTGAGACTACCTGATAATGACTTTGATTCCCTACCTCCGTTATTCCACTAGGTTTTTCATTGAGTGAGCTTTCTATTTCTGCAGTTTTCCAACGCCTGCTGTAACTGCCATAGACCCAAAGGGTATCCCGCGCCTAGCGTCCGGTGCGGGACATCAGACTACAAGGTAAAAGGAAAGGTCAGTGCCCGGTTAACTGTGACCGGATTGACCGGAGTCAGCGGTCCTGAAAGGGCGTTGGAGCCGAATGCACCCGTGATGTTATAGGTTCCCGCCGGCACATAGATGGTGTAACTGCCGTTGAAATTGACCAGCGTTTGGTACGAGGTTGCGTCGGTGCCGGTGCTGGTGACGGTTATCAGGGCGCCAGTAAGGGGCGCCTGTGCGCCGCCTAACGCGGTGCCGGAGACGGCGTAGCGCCAATCCAGCTGGGTCAGCAGGTCGCTGGTCGGGAAGCTCAGACCCGTGCCGACGCTGCCGGTTGGGTACAGGGTGCCGCCGGTGACTCCGCCAATCGGGTACAAGAAGCCACTGGCCACCCCTCCCGTCGGGAACAGGACGCCGCTGGCCGCCCCTCCGGTCGGATACAGGACGCTGCTGCTGGCGCCGCCGGTAGGATACACCAGACCTCCCGCAACACTTCCGGTGGGGTAGATCACCCCGCCGGCCAGGACGCCGGCCGGGAAGATCACCCCGCCGTTCACGCCGCCGGTTGCGTACAGCAGACTGCCGGCCACGCTTCCGGTGGGATAGACCACGTTGCCGACCAGGACGCCGGCCGGGAAGATGACGCCGCCGTTCACTCCGCCGTTCGGGTAGCCGATGGAACCGGTCACGCCGCCGGAGAGGTACCAAACGCTGCCGGTCACTCCGCCGGAGGGGAAGAGCAGGCCTCCAGCCACGACTCCGGTGGGATAGATGATCCCCCCGACCACGACACCCGTCGGGTATCCGGGAACGGAGATCACGCTTCCGGTCGGATAGAAGACCCCGCCGATAACGGTCCCGCTCGGTATGGTAAGCCCCGAGGTAATGGCCCCGACCGGGAAGGCGATGCCGCCCACAACGGTACCTGCCGGGTAGCTGACGCCGCCGATGACCACGCCGTTCGGATAGGTAATGCCGCCGATGACGGTGCCGGTCGGGTAGAACACGCCGCCGATGATGGTCCCGGCCGGATAGGTCACCCCGCCGATGACGGTGCCGGCAGGAAAGCTGATGCCGCCGATGATGGTGCCGTTAGGATAGGTTATGGAGCCGGTCAGGGTTCCGGTGTTGATGGCGCTAAAGTCGACGGCCCGACGGTCCGAGTTGAGAGTAACGCTCTGCTTCGCCGGACTGAACTGCCAGGACTCGGACGGCACCGGGATGACGGTATAGCTGCCCGCCAAAAGGCCGGGGAAGGAATAGCCGCCGTTTTGGTCGGTGAAAGCATAGGTGACGGCGACTCCGTCAGTCAGGGCGACCTCAAAGAGCTTCTGCTCGCCCAGGGAGGTTATGGTGCCTGAAATGGTGTAGGTATTGGGGACCGGGGCCGGGGTGACCACCGCGAGCGCGGCGCTGGCGTCCGAAACATTGCTGGCGTTGTCGTACGCCTTGATACTGTAGCTGTAGCCGGTCTCTCCGATCGTGTTCGTGTCGAGGAAGGAAAGCGCGCTCGAAACGTCCGCGAGCAGGGAACCGTCCCGGTACACGAGGTAGCCTGCCACCCCGTCTTCCGCCGGGTTCGGCGCCCAGGAAAGATTAACGGCATTGCTGAGCGCCGGGGAGAGCAGAGTGAGGCCGCTCGGTGCGCCTGGCGCCGTGACGTCGGACAGGTTCACCACGGCAGTCGTCTTGCCGTTGGCGGGCAGGCTGCTCGCCGAGCGCACGCCGGCGCTGCTGAAGGAACGCACGGTGTAGTAGTAAAGCGTGCTCGGCACAAGCTCGCTGCTGGTATCGACAAAGCTTGCCTGGTTGACGCTGCCGACCGGAAGGTAGGTGACTCCGTCCGTGGAGCGCAGGATGTCGTACCCTGCTACGATCCGGTCCCCGGTCAACTTGGAGGCAGGGGCCCAGGCAAGCGCAATCGAATTACTCCCCCGGGAGACGATCGTCAGGTTGCTCGGGACAGTCGGAGACGCACCGTCGGGCAGGTTCGGATTGAGCGGCGTAGTGACTGTAAGCGGGGCCCCCGGGGCCGATTCGATGCCGTCGGCGACAGTCGTCACCGTGTAAACATAGGTGGAACTCGGCTGGACGCTGTTATCGCTGTATTTTATGTCCCTGATTCCGGTCGCGATGAGGGTGCCCCACCGGTACACGTTGTAGCTGACAGCCTGGGTGTCCGCACTCGCCGAGGCGGTCCAGACCAGGGGGTTGTTGCTGAAGCTCTGGGTCGCGGCCTGCACCGCCAAACCGGTAGGCGGGATCGGCGTCACGGCGCCGGGTGTGGCAGCGGTCCGCACCGACGCCAGGTTCGAGGCCGCGGAAAGGTTGGCATCCGTATCGGCCGCTTTCACGTAGTAGAGGTAGCTCGTGCTCGGGGCGACGTTGAAGTCGTCATAGGTAATTCCGGTGCTAAAGCCGATAAACTGCCCGTCGCGATACACGTTGTACCTGGCGGCTGCGACGCGCAGGCCGTCGGAGGTCGTCTTGAAGGAGAGTCCCCATTGCAGTTTCACCTGGGTGTCGCTCGCCCCTTTGGAGAGCAGACCGGCCGGAGCGCTGGGCGGCTGATTCTCGGCGGCCGCTGCGGGGGTGGTGACCGTTGCCGTGTTGCTGGCCGGGGAGAGGTTACGGGTGGCGTCGAAGGCGACGATCTGATAGCTGTAGGCAGTTGCCGGCTGAACCGTGAAGTCGCTGAAGCTTGCGGAGCCGGGTACGGCGCTGCCGACCGGAAGGTAAACGCCCGACGGGTCAGCACGGTACACCAGGTAGCCGCTAAGACCCGCTTCAGAGGAAGCGTTCCAGACCAGCGCTACGCTGTTGGCGGTCTTGGCGCTGACTGCCAGGCCAGCCGGAACCGCAGGCGGCGTCACATCGGAGAGGTTCGGCACCGTCACCTGGAAATTCTGGGCGTTGGAGATCGCCGTGTTGATGGAGACGCTCGGCGTGTATTCATGAGTCAGCACGCCCAGGGCAACCAGGTCGCTAACGGCCTGGGTGATGCCGGACTTGATCTGTTCGGCGACCACCCCGATGCCGCCGGGAAGGTTGAGGGCGGCGGCAACATCGGCAGCCGCGGATGCGGAACCCAGGGTAAAGCTGTTGATCGCCTGGATGGAGACGATAAGGTCCTGCTGCGCCTTGGAGCTGTTATTATCCGTGGCATCGGTGGGGGGAGGCGTCTGGCTGAAGTTGACCCCGAAAAAGGTTTCCAGGATGATGGTGGCTTTCTGGATGTTGTCGGAGCTCATAACGGCGGCGTTTACTTTGGCCAGGTACTGCACGACCATATTGGTCGCGAAGCTGACCATAACCGGGGGAATCGTCGCCCTGGCTACCTCTGCCTGCGGCACGGCGGCCTTGATGTCGATGTCGACCGCGGTGCCCAGCGAGAGCAGCTTGGCAAGCTTGGCGAGCGTTGATGCCGGTTTGGTCGCTTCGATCAGCACCGCGCCCTGGTAGTTGGCGGGGATCAGCAGCGTGTAGCGACCCACACCGGTGCTTTTGACGCTGGCCGGATTGCAAAGCGGCGTGGTGGACGGCGTGCCGTTGGCGCCGACCGCGTACGCGGTCACCTTGGCATCCCCCAGCGCCAGACCGGTGGCCGGGTCGGAGACCACACCGGAAATAGATTTTTGTTCCGTTTGAGCCTTAAAATCGCCGCAGCCGAAAAGAAGCAGCGACAGAGTGGCGAGCAATAACGCTCCAAACGAGGACCTCTTCCAGTTAATCCACATACCGAACTCCCCCTTGTGCTGATTATGAAACTGGTTTAGCGACGATGCTGCAGTCCCGGGCGCCGTTTGCCCGGTCGCCGCGCTGTTGGCTACTGCAGTCCGCCGGTTAATTCACTTTTTGAGACGCCGTTGATGTCGAAGGCGCCGCTGGTGCTGTCGACGAGGATCGAAAGAAAAGATCCCTTGAAGCCGTTCGGGTTGAAAACAAAGTCTGTCAGTGTCGGCGTTAGCGCGTAATACCCTTCGGCCATGCCGCCAAAGGAGTAGTTGCCGGAGGCGTCGCTCACCGTGCTGAATTTAGCGTCGGCCGTCGTCAGGAGTGTCCCGTTCGACGTCTCGGAAACCAAAGCTAGTGCCACCCCCGCCATCAGCGACCCGTCCAGGCGCCGAGTGACCTTCCCAGCCACCGTGAAGGTTGCCAGATCCGAATCAAAATTCTGAACGAAGTGGCTTGCCGATTCGCTAATGGTTACCGAAGCAGAGGCGGGCCGCAAGACCACCGGGGCGTTATTCCGGTCCTTGCGGGAAGCGGTGAGCGTGTAGCTTCCCTTGGGAAGGCCCAGGGAATAGCTGCCGGTGCCGTCGCTAATGGCGCTGCCGAAGCTGTTGCCGCCGCTTTGCGCCGAAACCGTCACGCCGGCGAGTCCCATCGGGTTGCCGGCGAAATCCTTACCGGTCACCTTGCCGGAAACGGCAAAAGGACGTAACGACTTGAAAACGTCCGGTACTGTGGCGTCCGCGTTGGCGACGGTCACTGTCATGCTTGCCGGGTCGAAGCTGAAGTTGGACACGGCTGCGGACAACAGGTATTTTCCCGGCGCCAGGTTGGCGATACTGTAGCTGCCGTCGGCGCCGGAGACCGCGCTACCGTAGCTGAGCGCGCCGGTCGCTGCGTCCTTCGCCGTGACGGTAACTCCGGCGAAGGGTGCCCCGTCGAGGGTCACGCTGCCGCGCACCGCGTGGGTCGCGAATCCGGTACCTACGGCGATCGGAGCCTGGGCAGTTCCATTGTCGGTGATGCTGAGATTGCCGGAATCGATTTTGAGCGTGACTTTGTCGAGCATGAGGTCGAGCGCGCTGACGCCAACCGTGAAGCTGCCGGAAATCGGATCGACAGCTGCCACTCCGTATTTCACCAGTAGCGGCTTCAGGATGGACTGCACCTGGAGCAGCGCCGGGCCGAGGTTGCCGGCGACCGCCTGGATACCTGAGGCCCCCGGCGTCGCATAAAGCTGGGCCAGGTCCGCTCCTGCGGCGGCGACTGCGACCACCAGGTTACTCAAGGGGTTGATGTTGGCGGTCCCCTTGTCGGTCGCCAACGAGTACAGTACCTGATCGATACCGTTGGCCTTCCCGCTCACCCTCAGCAGAAACGGCTTGGTCAGCCCGGTAACGTCGAGGGTGAAGCTGCCGTCGGTATTAGTTGGAAAGCTTTTCTCCGCCGCAGCCGCCGAGTCCTTCAACGTTACGGTGCCGACGATGGCCGAACCTGCAGCCGCCACCCCGGTGACGGTCTGGGGGAGCGCTGCAGAGCCCCCTCCCCCTCCACCGCCGCAAGCGGAGATGGAGAGCATCAAGGAGGTAAGCAGTATGCTGATTGCGAGGTTTCGCATGACTACTGCTCCTGGGGCTGGCCGATGCGGCCCGTTTTTTCCAGCTTCCAACGAAAGGCTCTGCCCGTGAGGTCTAAGTCGAGCCCGTTGAAAAAGTGGCAGCTGACCGTACAGGAGCTTTTCCATTTGGTATTGGTGGAGTCGGTGCTTTTCACGTAATTCAGACTACTTTTCAAGGTGTCTTCCGGTTTCCCCTCGAAGGCCGCAGTAGCGAGCCCCGCGAAGTGAGAACCAGTCGCACTGGTCAGGATATTGACGTCGTGGCAGCTCAGGCAGGTGATGGCCGCCCCGGTACCGGGATCGTTCACGGTCAGGTGGAACTGATGCAGTTTCACTTGAGGGGTCGAGTTAACGGTCAGGCGACCCGAGGAGTAGTCGTTGAACTGCGGCGCGGCGCTCCCCCCCAGGGCATGGCAGCTGTTGCACTCGTTGGCCACCTCCAGGGATCCGCCGAGCCAGGCCGGGGTCTGCTGTCCACCGTGGCAGCTGACCGAGGAACACTTCAGGGTGCCGTAGTTGAGCACTCCCGACCGAGCTTGATAGTCGGCGGACAGCTTGACGAAGGCCTGCCCGTTTCCGGTGGCGTGCTTCGGGGTGCCGGAACCGAAATTTTGGTGACAGGTGGCGCAGGTCACTCCCGGCAGGCTGAGATGGGTCTCGTGCGCGCCAGCCTGGTTGGGGGCCGCCGCTCCACTGGGCGGAGTGGAGTGGCAGGAGACACAGCCATTAGAGGCGGCCGCCGGGCTCGTGACGTGACAGGAGATGCCCCATTTCGGGTCGTTGGAGAGGCACGAAGGTACCGTGCCGAGCGTGAGCACGTTTTGGTCCGTAGCGTGGCACATTCCGCAGTCCGCGCCCAGCGAGGTGCTCCCTTTAACGGCCCGGCCGTTAAAGTTTGCTTTCGCGTGAAAGTCGGCACTGGTCGGATCTGACCATGAGGCGGGATGACCCAAGACCCGGTCGCCGTTGGGGTGGCAGAACAGCGTGGTGCCCGTGCTGTCCTTAAAGCTGGCACTAAAGCAGCTCACCTTGGAGCTGCCGCCCAAAAGATCGGCGCCGTGGCACTCGGAACAGGTGGTCGTCGAAGTGGCGAGTTTACTTCCGCCGTTGGCGTTTTTGTACTCGATGAAGTGCTGCTGCACCCAACTGGAGTAACCGGGAGCGGCGACGTGCTTCCCGGCGGTGTCGAGTTTGACGGGCGCGGAGCCGTTACCACCGCTGCAGGCAACGAGCGCAGACAGTGCGACAGAAAGCGAAATCATCTTCAGGACAGTCGATTTAAGCATATGCTCTCCTAGCGGTGGCAGACGATGCACCGCTCGTTGTTGGCTCTGCCATGGCAGCGATTGCAACTGGCCGGGTCAAGCTTTCCTTCTATCTTGTGCAGGGTCAGGAAATCGCCACGGTGCGGCATGGCGCGGTCCGGACGGTTGCCGTTTTTCACCGAGGGCTTCATTTCCGTCTGATTGGTGTGACAGTCGGCACAAAACGACACCTTGTGGCAGCTCGCGCAAAGCGTGTCATCGGAGGAAGCGTAGAAGCGATGGTTCGCGATGAAAGCAGCCGAGTGGTTGAAGGCGGCGAAGGCCTTCATGGTCCCCTTCTGCTGGTCTTCATGGCACTCCGTGCAGCTGACCGGACCGGTCGCCAGCGCCTCCGGATGGGTGGCGGGAAGGTTCGGCAGCGCCTTCAGCTGGGCGCAGGCCGCCAGTGCAAACAGCATTCCAGCCAGCACCAGAAAGGTTAAGGTCTGAGGGGAGCGTCTCATTTCGGGTCTCCTTTTCCTGCGATCGTCGTGCTGTAGGTAAGCCGGAAAAGCCCCTTGAGCTCGTCAATGTTCTGCGGATTACTGCCGTAACTTAGGTCCCCGGACAGCGTGAGGTCGGGTGAGAAGTGATAGCCGAGTGAACCCAGGATTTCCAGGGCGCTATCCTTGCCGGTGACCTCTTTTTTGAAGAGGTAGTCGATGACATCCAGCGACATCTGGTAGCTCTTGGTGTCCCGCATGGCATAGACGCGCATCTCGTGGAACGATCCCGAGGCGGTCGAGGACGGTACGATGGCGAAATCGGAGCTGGCGCGCAGGTAGTGGTAGCCAAGCCCGGTGCGCAGCTGGGCATCAGCCAGGTTGCAGCGCAGTTCGCCGCCGAAGCGGTCCGCCTTGCCGATCTCGCGGGTGTAATGCTTCGCGTCGCCCGAAATCTCGACCTTCTGGTTCACGGTGTAGCTCGCCTTCCCCCCGAAGTTGCGGGACTGCTGGTTCAGGTTGTTGCCGCTTAGCATGCTCGGCATCCCGGCAAACAGCACGGAGGAGTAGAAGAGGTCCCTGTCGTGGTATTCGTTGTATTCGCCGGAAAGTACCAGGTCCTTCAGAGGCTTTAGCTGCAGCAGGAAGCTATTTTCCGCGACTCCCCTGGTCTCCGTGTTGTAGCTGGTGTGTCCCATGAGCTGCACCATCCGGTGCGGTGAGAACCAGAGGTCGGCGCCGACCAGCCTGCGGTCGCCGAACCTTCCGGCCAGCGCGGGGTCGCTCAAAACCGGCGCCTTGGTCTCGTAAACGCCCGAAAGACCCAGCTCCAGCAGTCCGCCGTAGCGGTAATTCGCCCGCCCGCCGAAGATCCCGTCGCCCTTGCCGTCGCTCTTTTCGTCGAGCAGGTGCGCGGTGTGGACGGTGGCGCCGCCAAAGGTCGACACCCCGAAGCCGTAGGGAAGGTCGGTGCGGACGCTTACCCCGTCCACCTGCTCGTTTATGATCCCCTCGTGAACGAAGAAGCGTCCGGCACGAGCCTGGGCGTTGGCCGCATTGAAGCGGTACTGCAGGTAGCCGTAGGTGAGGCTGCCGTTGAGCTGATCGTTGTTGAAGCTCTTGTCCGCAAGGTCGGCCCGCCCCCAACCGTAAAGGTGAGCCGAGAGGTTGCCGTCGCCAAGCTTAGTGGCCTCGACGCCCAGGAACTGCGTCGCGGGGAGGAAGGTGCTTTTTTCGAAACCTGGTCGACTCTGCTGAAAGGCACGCAGCAAGGTGGTCGAGTCAACCGAGGCGTCAGCCAAGGCGGCAGAGGGCACGGCCGCCAGGAAAAGGGCTGGTAACAACCGGCAAAACGCTTTCTTCATAGGGGCTCTCCTGTCCCGTTAGTAATCCGTACAAGCGGGGGGGCGGCACGCACGTCGCGCCTGGCGAACCCTCCAGCTTGGATCAAATGGTAGTCTGGCAGCCTGACTGTCGTCCGCGGGGCCCCGCGCGGAAACCGACGCGAGGCACGATGTTACCCGCACAGCCTGAAAACTGCTGTCGAGGCGCGCCTACGCCACCCGGGTAGCGCCGTCGCCCGGGGAAGCGCCAGCTCAACGAAGCGACAAACAGGTACCTGTGCCTTCGGAGCCGTGATGTGAACAACTCTCCAGGGTCCTGCTGAACGGTATTGAACTACTGGAATTAAACCGACATACTATTTGGGATGAGGACCCGAGCAGGATCTGAGTACCTGCTGAGCTCTCTATTTTGAGGGATGCTAGCGAAATGGCAGTGTGCAAATCGGAATCCTTTTATACGCAGAGTCTGACACTAGGCTTCGGTAGCTACATATTTGCAAGATATTCGCCAAGTCTTTAACATGGCGTTTTATAAGACTTGACTCAAACCATCTCATGCCAGAAATGGCAAAAAAGAAGGACTTTTGACAGTAGCTGTTAAAATTTTGACAGAACGCTGCTTACTACTGATGACAAGTCTACTCATCGGCAAGGTCGCGGTGGACTTTAGAGCAAAAGATGATCTTTGATAAAAAATAATGATTCGCGGGATTACTTAAGAAAAAAACTATTACATTGGTCTTGTCAGCAGATGAGAGTCTTATGCCACAAATGAACATGACATTCAATTACCAAACCCAGTAATCAGCCAGCGCTCAATCAAATTAGTGCAGTTTAATTCATTTAAAGACAGTGGCGGCGAATCTGCAAACAGTAATCAAGTTGCACGAGGCGAAGGTATCAGGGGGCGGGGGACGTCTGCGGCTCGCCACGGGCCGGTTTGCTCGCTGCGCGGGGCGAATAAAAAGGCCGGCGCAATACGCCGGCCCCGATAACAATCCTGGGTTTTGGGGAGAGGCATTTAGCGCCCCTCCCCGATAATCAACAAAACTTAGTAGGTGACAGGACGGATGATGCCTCTGGTGAAAGGCTCACTCGACCTACCGGCTACCGAGCCGTGGTCTTCGCAGCCGCCCCAGGTATCAAGCACTTCGTTGCCGTCGACGGCCTTCATGCCGTCGGAAGGCGCAAGACGGATGTCATCAGCCGGATACCCGGCGGCCGCCAGCGCGCTCACTTTCACAGTGCCTTTCACGGAGAGGGTGTAGCAGCCCGAGGTGCCCTGTGAAGATGATGTCGCACCATTGTCAAGCCCTGCGGTTTTCTGCTCCCAGTTGGTGTCTTTGGTTACGCCACCGGTTGTATAGGTGAAGGAACCAGCTTTGGGAGAGTAGCCGACCCGAACTGGCAGCTGGGCAAAGGAAGCCGGCAGATAGCCTTTGATGGTTCTGTTGCTGCCACTTGTTGCCGAGTACTTCTGGAAGGCATACCCAGAGTAGTTCTTGTAGGTGGCGACTGTGCCACCGACGTAACCGGCGACCGTACCAGGTACGAACATTACGTTGCCAAGACCCGGCAGGAAGCGCTCGTGCTTGGTAGTATTGCCGAGGGCATCGGTATAGGTCTGGCTCTTGGAGCCGTGGATGCCGCCGAAACCGTTGTCTACGCCGGAGTTGTGGCAGTTGGCGCACTGGATGCCGTAGATGTTGCCGAGGTTCCCGCCGTGACCGGTGGTCTGGGCGCTCCAGGCGCCGGCAGTAGTACCGCCGATCTGGGTAATGACGCTCTTCAGACGGTCTTCACCGACGCCGGTGTACTCGGTCGCGGGTGCGGGGGTCAGGGAGCTGATTTTGTTCAACAGGCCCGGGATCGGTTCCGAACGGGTGTTGTAGGGGCCGTCGCACTGCTCGGAGCCGCCTCTTTCACCATCATGACCCTGACCATTGCCATATTTGCTAATGATGTGGCAGTTGAAGCAGACCAGGTAGTTGCCGGTTGAGATATAGGCAGCGGCGGTGGTGAGCTGCTGACCAATGTGCCTTACATCGGTACCGGCATAGTTGCGCAGCAGGTACTCGTTGTTGGAGCCATGTGCGCCGATGACGGCCTTGTTGAAAGGAGCTACGTTAACGTCTGCCGCTTTGAACTGGCCGACCGTGTGGCAATCGCCGCAATGCAAGGTAGAGTCGTCGCCCAGCTTGGTGCCGCCATTGCGGCCGTTCAGGGTGCCGATCGCATCGGTTTCGCCGGCGGCATCTGCCAGCGTCGTGTAGGTCGGCTCAAATCTGCCCGCGTCAAAGATGGTTGAGCGTGCGCCGGGCAGCAGCGCCGAGGAAGCGTTGGCGAAGACAGTCGTGCGGGCAGTCGTGCCGTTGCCCCGGGTGCGGCCGGTGTAGCGCTTGCCCAGAACTGCGTGGTGCGAGTTGTTGCCGGCTGCGAACTGACCCTTGGCATCAACAACTGCCGGACGCGCCATTTTGTCGTACTGGTTGGAGATGGTGTCGCCGAACGGGTTCTGGGCGGAAGCGGTTTTGCCGGTAGCAACCAGGCCGTTGTCGTTGATGTAGGACTGCACCTTGACGCTCACCGGTGAGGTTGCACCGTTAGCATCGTGGCAGCTCAGGCAGAAATTATCCATGCCGGAGTGGTTCGGGAGACTCGGATCCCAGGCGAAGTCGGAATCGTCATCGGCGTTGCGCAGATGGGTCTTGGTATCGGCCATGTGCTTGGTGGTATCAACGACGACCACGCCGTCAACGACGGTACCTTCCAGGTGGCAGGCGGTGCAATGAGCGTCGTTAAGAGCCACACCGGTGACGTGATGCGACCACTTGGCGAACTCGGTGGTGATGGCGCGTACGCCGTTGTTGTCATTCACGTAGTTGCCATTAACAGCGTTAGCGTTCTGGGCTACCGAGTGACAGGCCACGCAGCGGCCAGCGACGAAGGTCTTGGTGTTGTGCGGCTGGTGGCAGTTGGTGCAATTGGTGGCGACGATCAGGGCGCTATTGCCCTTGTGGCTCGGCTGTAAAACGGCGCCGTGGCAGTCGGAGCATCTCCCGCTGGCTGCCGGGTTCGATTCGTTGTGCTGGGGACCGTGGCAGCCTGCGCAGCCGGTGCCGACGACGCCGGGGAACGGGTCGGAGACGCTGGAGCCGGAGTTCGTGTAGTGACCCGACTGCTTGAACTGAGCGTCCACGCTCTGGCCGACTCTGTCCAGGGCCGTTTCATGGCACTGATAGCAGGCAGCATCCTGCAATTTCTCCAGCGAAGGGCTCATGACGATCGTTTTGGGGACTTTGAGTGTATCAAGGTTGGTGGTCACGCCGGAAGCGACGTCAACGCCAATGGCGTAACCATTGTAAACTATGTCCTGCTGAGTTGCGTTGTCTTTGCCGTAAGCTTTGACAGCCAGCGTCACCTTACCGGGGTAGATGCCGCCAAGGGATACCGAGGTTGAATTGCCAGCGGAGGTGCCTCTCACGACAGGAATAGCTTTACCGGAAGCATCGCTGCCGGTCACCAGAAGCTTCATGGTGGAGAAGGTCACGCCGGTAGGCGCCGCCAACCCAACTTTTTTACTAGTACTTTTACCATCACTCCAAACCAGCTTCGACACAACCGAACCATCGGCCTGGACACCGGCTAGGTTATGGTTGGCTCCGCAACCTGTCAATGCAAAGATCAAAATTGCAGACAGTAGGTAGCGTAGGTTACTCATGCCAGATTTCTTCATTCGCTTTCTCCTTTGTTTAGTTGTTTTCCCACCGGTTGCAACTTTCAGCGAACTGACGCTACTCGACAATTACCTCGATTCCTGACCTCCTTTACTCGGTTATACGTTTACCGGGTGAATTTCTGTTCAAAGCAAGAATAAACAATCTTTCATAATCAGGACCTGACACTTAATCTTCAGCATCTACTATCAGGAAGATATTCGCCGAATCACTCAGGAGCTGCGTTATCTGACTTAGTTTAAATCACTTCATGTAAACAGACGCACACAGCAGCACTTTTGACAGGCTGGGGAAAACAAAACTGACAGCTGCCTGCTACTGAGTACAGCTCACTCATCGGCAATGATTTAGGGAACTTTAGGATAAAGATGATTTTTTTATAAAATCATTTGCCTAATAAACAGAGTACAAACTAGTACATTGTTCTACTATTGAATGAGAGTGTCGTCATTACATGATCATGACATTCAATTCACAAACCTGTAATCTATGAGCTACCAGGAACTACGACGTATTTTCAATCTAAACCAGAGACAGTCGCAGGAAAGATTGAGGCTGTAGTCTGTTGTTTGGACTGGGTACTGGAGGGGTGAGACTGGCCGGATCAGGGAGCCTGGCGACGGGTCGGCCCGCGGTACTGGGCAAAGAAAAAGCCGGCGCTTTAGGCGCCGGCCAGAACTGCAATTGCATGGGGTGGAGAGAGGCAAGCCTCTCTCCACCTTTTTTGTGAAGACTAGTAAGTAACCGGACGGACAATCCGCTTCAGGAAGCCGTGGTTGCCAACGGCCTGTGCGGCAGTGTGGTCGTTGCAACCGCCCCAGGTACCGTTCATGGAAGTTGCTGCCCCATTTTCGCCGGTGACGGAAGGTCCTTTCAGACCTGCAGTGACGTTGGTGGTAATCGTGGTAGCTGCACCAAGGGTGTAGCAACCGGCGCCGACTGCGCTCTGGCCAGCTGTAATGCTGCCGGAGATGGTGCCGCCGGCAGGAGTGCCGCCGGACAGGTACCTAATGACGGTGGAGGAATTCTGCTTCCACTGCTTTTGCTCCCAGTTGGTGTCGTTGGAGATAGCACCAGTGGTGTAGTTATAGGGAGTAGCGGTGGTGGTAGTAGCAGTGACGCCACCGGTGAAGCCGCCCAGGGTACCCGGAACGTGCATCGCATCGCCCAGGCCCGGGAGGAAGCGCTCGACCTTGTTGGTGTTGCCCATGCCGTCGATGTAAGCGCCGCCAGTTACGGATGCGGCGGGGTTGAACACGTTGCCGGCAGCATCGGTCCAGCCGGTGTTCTTGGCGGAGCCGTGGATACCGCCGTAAGCGTTGGCTACGCCGGAGTTGTGGCAGTTGAGGCACTGGATGCCGTAGACGTTACCGTAATCGCCATTCTGCTCGGCGTAGGTGGTCACTGCGGCATTGGTGCCAAGTTTACCGAAGCTGCGGTTACGGAACTGGGTACCGTCGGTAGCCGAGCCGGTGGTGTAGCCGTTGAACGGAATGGTGTTACCGTTGCCGTTGCAGCGTCCGTCTTCGGCGTATTCGCCTGAGTGGGACTGGATCTGGCCGTTAACCTGTGCGCCGGTGAGGTTCCCGCCGTTGGCGCCAGTAGCCATGTAAAAGCCGTAGTTTTTCTGTGCGTGGCAGTTGAAGCAGACCAGGAAAGCGCCGTTCGGATTGGTGTAGGTAACCACCTTGGAAGCGTTGACGGTGTAAGCTACCTGGGTGTGGCGCTGGTCGGAGCCGATGGAGTTACGCAGCAGGTACTCGTTGTTCGAGCCGTGTGCGCCGATGGCAACCGTGTTCATCACGCCGGCTGCGTTGGTGGTGACGCCCGCTTTCCACTGGCCGACCGTGTGGCAGTCGCCGCAGTGCAGGGTGGAGTCGTCGCCCAGGCTGGCTGCGCCGGTACGCGGTGCGGTTTCGCCGCCGACGTTCTCAAGCGGGATGTAGAGTGCGTTGAAGTTGCCAGCATCGTAGATGGTGGAGCGTTCGCCCTGCAGCAGTGCCGAAGAGTTGTTGGCGAAAGACCCTGCAGCAGCAATCTGACGCGGGCCTGCAACACGGGTACGACCGGTGTAGCGGGGGCCCTTGACGCCGTGGTGTGAGTTGTTGGAGGTGTTGAACTGGCTGCTGGCGTCGGTAACTCCCGGGCGCTGCATCTTGTCGTAACGGTTCGAGATGGTGTCGCCGAACGGGTTCTTGGCGGAAGCGGTTTTGCCGGGAGCGGCGATGCCGTTTGCGTTGATGTAAGCCTGAACCTTGACGCTCGTAGCAGAAGTTGCACCGTTAGCATCGTGGCAGCTCATGCAGAAGTTGTCCATGCCGGTGTGGTTCGGTGCAGTGGGATCCCAAGCGAAGTCGGCATCGGTGTCGGCGTTACGCAGGTGGGTTTTGGTGTCGGCCATGTGCTTGGTGGTGTCGACTACGACTTCGCCGTCAACGACGGTGCCTTCCAGGTGGCAGGCGGTGCAATGTGCGTCGTCGAGAGCTACGCCGGTCACGTGATGCGACCACTTGGTGAACTCGGTGGTGATGGCACGCACGCCGTTGTTGTCATTGACGTAGTTGCCATTAACAGCGTTAGCATTCTGGCCTACGGAGTGGCACGCCACGCAACGGCCAGCGACGAAGGTCTTGGTGTCGTGCGGCTGGTGGCAGTTGGTGCAGTTGGTGGCAACGATCAGTGCGCTGTTACCCTTGTGGCTCGGCTGCAATACTGCGCCGTGGCAGTCGGAGCATCTTCCGCTGGCGGCGGGGTTCGATTCGTTATGCTGGGGACCGTGGCAGCCTGCGCAGCCGGTGCCGACAACGCCGGGGAACGGATCAGAGACGCTGGTGCCGGAGTTGGTGTAGTGACCCGACTGCTTGAACTGGGCTACCACGCTCTGGCCGACTCTGTCCAGGGCCGTTTCGTGGCACTGGTAGCAGGCGGAATCCTGCAGTTTCTCGAGCGAAGCGCTCATTTTGATCGTCTTGGGTACGGCAAGTGTGTCGAGGTTGGTGGTCACGCCGGATGCGACGTCGACGCCGATGGCGTATCCGTAATAAACCACATCCTGCTGATTGGCGTCTTTGCCGAAGGCTTTGACAGCCAGGGTAACCTTGCCGGGATAGATGCCGCCGATTGTTACCGAGGTTGCGCTGCCGGCAGCGGTGCCTCTCACGACGGGGATGGCTTTGCCGTTAGCATCGCTGCCGGTCACCAGAAGGTTCATTGAGGAGAAGGTTACGCCCACGGGCGCGGCCAACCCAACTGTTTTACTAGTACTTTTACCGTCACTCCAAACCAGCTTCGATGCGATCGAACCATCGGCCTGGACTCCAGCCAGGTTATGGTTCGCTCCGCAACCTGTCAATGCAAAGATCAAAATTGCAGACAGAATGTAGTGCAGGTTACTCATGCCAGACTTCTTCATTCGCTTTCTCCTTGTTTCTGTTAGTTTCCCGATCGGGTTCCTGTTTCCAACGACTGTGAACTACTCGACAATTGCCTTGATTCCCGACCTCCTCTACTCGGTTGACTAGTCTACCGGGTGAATTTTCTATACTGTTATTTTCCCTACGTGCCTTAGTAACTGCGCAGTCCCTGGAATTTACCAAGCATTATCGCTTAAAGCTTTTGCGCTCCTAGCGGTGACAGACGATGCACCGCTCGTTGTTGGCTCTGCCATGGCAGCGATTGCAACTGGCCGGGTCAAGCTTTCCTTCTATCTTGTGCAGGGTCAGGAAATCACCCCGGTGCGGCATGGCGCGGTCCGGACGGTTGCCGTTTTTCACCGAGGGCTTCATTTCCGTCTGATTGGTGTGACAGTCGGCACAAAACGACACCTTGTGGCAGCTCGCGCAAAGGGTGTCATCGGAGGAAGCGTAGAAGCGGTGGTTCGCGATGAAAGCAGCTGAGTGGTTGAAGGCGGCAAAGGCCTTCATGGTCCCCTTCTGCTGGTCCTCATGGCACTCCGAGCAGCTCACCGGACCGGTCGCCAGCGCCTCCGGATGGGTAGCGGGGAGGTTCGGCAGTGCTTTCAGCTGGGCGCAGGCCGCCAGTGCGAACAGCATTCCAGCCAGCACCAGAAAAGTTAAGGTCTGGGGGGAGCGTCTCATTTCGGATCTCCTTTTCCTGCGATCGTCGTGCTGTAGGTAAGCCGTACTAGCCCCTTGAGCTCGTCAATGTTCTGCGGATTGCTGCCGTAACTTAGGTCCCCTGACAGCGTGAGGTCGGGTGAGAAGTGAAAGCCGAGTGAGCCCAGGACCTCCAGGGCACTATCCTTGCCGGTGACCTCTTTTTTGAAGAGGTAGTCGATGACATCCAGCGACACCTGGTAGCTCTTGGTGTCCCGCATGGCGTAGACGCGCATCTCGTGGAACGATCCCGAGGCGGTCGAGGACGGCACGATGGCGAAATCGGAACTGGCGCGCAGGTAGTGGTAGCCAAGCCCAGTGCGCAGCTGGGCATCAGCCAGGTTGCAGCGCAGTTCGCCGCCGAAGCGGTCCGCCTTGCCGATCTCGCGGGTGTAATGCTTCGCGTCGCCCGAAATCTCGACCTTCTGGTTCACGGTGTAGCTCGCCTTCCCCCCGAAGTTGCGGGACTGCTGGTTCAGGTTGTTGCCGCTTAGCATGCTCGGCATCCCGGCAAACAGCACGGAGGAGTAAAAGAGGTCCCTGTCGTGGTATTCGTTGTATTCGCCGGAAAGTACCAGGTCCTTCAGTGGCTTTAGCTGCAGCAGGAAGCTATTTTCCGCGACTCCCCTGGTCTCCGTGTTGTAGCTGGTGTGTCCCATGAGCTGCACCATCCGGTACGGTGAGAACCAGAGGTCGGCGCCGATCAGCCTGCGGTCGCCGAACCTTCCGGCCAGCGCAGGGTCGCTTAGCACCGGCGCCTTGGTCTCGTAAACGCCGGAAAGCCCCAACTCCAACAGTCCGCCGTAGCGGTAATTCGCCCGTCCGCCGAAGATCCCGTCGCCCTTGCCGTCGCTCTTCTCGTCGAGCAGATGCGCGGTGTGGACGGTGGCGCCGCCAAAGGCCGACACCCCGAAGCCGTAGGGAAGATCGGTGCGGGCGCTAACCCCGTCCACCTGCTCGTTTATGATCCCCTCGTGAACGAAGAAGCGTCCGGCACGAGCCTGGGCGTTAGCCGCATTGAAGCGGTACTGCAGGTAGCCATAGGTGAGGCTGCCGTTAAGCTGGTCGTCATTGAAGCTCTTGTCCGCCAGGTCGGCCCGACCCCAGCCATAAAGGTGAGCCGAGAGGTTGCCGCCGCCAAGCTTAGTGGCCTCGACGCCCAGGAACTGGGTCGCGGGGAGGAAGGTGCTTTTTTCAAAACCGGGCCGGCTCTCCTGAAAGGCACGCAGCACAGTGGTCGAGTCAACCGAGACCTCAGCCAGGGCGGCGGAGGGCAGGGCCACCAGGAAAAGGGCTGGCAACAACCGGCAAAACGCTTTCTTCATAGGGGCTCTCCTGTCCCGTTGGTAACCGTGCAAGCTGGGGGGCGGCACGCAAGTCGCGCCTGGCGAACCCTCCTGGTCGGGCAAAAACTTCAATCTGGTACCCGGTCTTCCCTGGGTGCCTACGCGGGAGAGAATGGCACTCGCTCCTCGTTTCCCTGGCGCAGCCTGGAAAGCGCTGTTGCTGGGCCCGCCTCTACGTCCGAGTCCAGCCGTCCCCCGGGGTTAGCTCAACGAAGGGATGAAAAAATATCGGCGCACAGGAAGCCGCCAGGTGAACAACTCTCCAGGGTCGTCCTGGAAAGCATTGAACTTCTGAAATTTGATCGACGTACTATCTGGGATGAGGTCCGGAGCAGGAGCGAAGTACCTGCGGAGCTCTCTATTTTGAGGGATGCTAGCGATCTGGCAGTAAGCAAGAGTAAATCCTTTTATACTCAAAGTCTGACACTTTAGCTTCGGTGACAACATATCTGCAAGATTCTCCCCAAGTCATTAAGCTGCTGTTTTATCGGACTTGGTAGAATCATTTCATGTCAAAAGAGGCTACATGGAGGCACTTTTGACAGGCGAAGTTAAAAATTTGACAGTAGACTGTCAACTACTGAGTACAAGTGACTCTTCGGCACAGAAACGCGAGATTTTAGAGAAAAAGATGATCTTTTAAAAAATTAATTATTCGCGGTAATACTTAGGAGAAAAATTATTACTTTGGTGTTGTCAGCAGATGAGAGTTTTGCCGCTCCAATGATCATGGCATTCAATTACTAAGCCTTGCAATCGATCAGAAAACAGATACGTTAACACACCTTAACTGCAACCAAAGACAGTGGCAGAGAATCCTCTGACAGCGAAAAAAAGTGCGTCCCGCGAGGGACGCATCATTCATTAAAAGACAGTGTGCCTGACGCGACGGGTCTCTGCAGTAACCGGGCCAGCCCTGCAGAGCGTAAACACATGGTTTTTAGCGGGACAGGCGCGTGCACAATGTGCAAATAGTGCGCAGAAGGGCGGCGCTACTTTGCAGGTAGGGGGGATTGAGCAAGACGCATTCCGCGCCAGAGCAGCACGGGCCTGCGCTGGCAGCCGGCAGTGCAAGGCCTGCACAGTAGCGGTCAGAACCTGAACAGGGCGGGTAGTAGGGGCTCAGTGCGCCGGGGGGAATGCAGCAGCCGGGCGCACCAGCAGCAAGAGCAGCAGCGCTGCGCCCCCGGAGAGCAAAGCGCCGCAGACAAACGGCGCGACGTCTCCGAAGCGCTGCCAGATCAGGCCGAACAGCAGGCTCGCCGGAAAGGCGCCGGAACCGATCGCGAAGTTGAACCAGCCGAAAGCGGAGCCGCGCAGGGCGGGGTCGGCCATGTCAGCGAGGAAAGCCTTCTCCACCCCCTCAGTGAGCCCGTAGAAAAGGGCATACAGGGCGAAGAGCAGCCAGATCTCGACTTCACTGACGGCAAAGGCGAAGCCCAGGTAGCAAAGGGAGTAGACGCACCAGCCGGCGACGATGATTCCCCTCCTGCCGATCCGGTCTGAGAGCGAGCCAAAGGGCATGGTGGAGAGCATCTTCACCAGGTTGAAGAAGGCCCAAAGTAGGGGAATCCGGAAGGGAGGAACCCCGAGAGCTCTGGCCTTCAGGAGCAAGAAGGCGTCCGAGGAGTTCCCCAGGGTGAAGAGGAAGAGTATCAGCAGGTAGCGCCTGAGCGGCCCCGGGGGGAGCAGGGAGAGCCGGACCGGCTTGGCCTCGAAAGCTTTGCGCTCCACCTCGTTAAGCTTCCAGAGGATGAGGAGCACGGCTGCCAGGCCGGGGAGTGCCGCGAGCCAGAACACCTGGCGTACATCCTCCACCAGATAGGCGAGCAGCCCCGTTGCGATCAGCGGGCCGAGCAGGGCCCCCGCGTTGTCCATGGAGCGGTGAAAGCCGTAGGCCTTGCCGCGCAGCACAGGATCGACCGAATCCGCGATCAGTGCGTCCCGCGGCGCGGTCCGCACCCCCTTCCCGACCCGGTCGCCGGTGCGGATCAGGAGCACCATGAGCGGCGAGGTGGCAAAGCCGATGAGCGGCCGCATCAGGGCCGAAAGAGAATAGCCGAACAGGACCAGGCGCTTGCGGCCGCGCAACCGGTCTGAGAGGAGTCCCGAGAAAAGCTTTAAGAGCGAGGCGGTCGATTCGGCTACCCCCTCGATGGCTCCCAGAAAGGCCGGCCCCGCCCCGAGCACGCCGGTTAGAAAGAGCGGCAGCAGGGGGTAGATCATTTCGCTGGAGACGTCGGTTAAAAAGCTAACCAGTCCGAGAATGAGCACATTGCCGGTGATCCCGCTGAACATGAGGCACCTCCCGATAGATCTATTTTATCCTATGCCAGTGCCGGCACAATCCCCACTCCGGCGCCAAGACACCGGAATGTTTCCGACTGACCAATTAGCGCCTGTCAATTATATTGACTTTTGCAGCCGGATTTATTACCACATAAGCTTAGATTGAGTCAGTGCAAAACCGGGGGGGCGCAAAAGAATGCCAAAGGACAAGAAAATCGGTTTCATCGGCGGCGGGAACATGGCGGAAGCTATCATCAAGGGGCTTCTGGCAGGCGGAGTCCCGGTAACTGACCTCGCGGTAGCCGAACCGTCGCCGGCGCGGGCCGCCCTACTCTCCGAGAGGTACGGGATCTCTGTGCTCACGGACAACGCGGCCCTATTCGCGGCAAGCGACATCATCATCCTCGCGGTAAAGCCGCAAGTCTGCGCAGTCGCCTTGCAAGGGATCGCTGGGGCCGCCGGAAAACTCGCGATTTCCATCATGGCCGGAGTGAAAAGTTCCGCGATCGAGACCATGCTCGGCTCCGGCGCCCGGGTAGTCAGGGTCATGCCCAACACCCCGGCACTCGTTTTGGCCGGCGCTTCGGCCATCGCGCGCGGCGCCTTTGCCAGCGACGAGGACCTCGCCCTGACCCGCAGGATCTTCGACCTGGTCGGCACCACCTGCCTGGTGGACGAAAAACTGCTCGACGCCGTCACCGGTGTGTCGGGAAGCGGCCCCGCCTACGTGCTCACCTTCATCGAGGCGCTTGCCGACGCGGGGGTGAAACACGGCCTCACCCGCGAAGTAGCGACCGCCCTCGCCACCCAGACCGTCTACGGCACCGCCAAACTCTTGCTGGAGACCCGGGAGCATCCCGCGGTCCTCAAGGGAAACGTCGCCTCGCCCGGCGGCACCACCATCGCCGCGATGCACTCGCTCGACCGGGACGGCTTCCGCGCCGCCACCATGAACGCGGTTGATGTCTGCGTGGCAAAATCCAAAGAATTGGGGGCGCGGTGAAGATCCGGGCGACCGTCATCGCGCGCGGGCGCGTCCAGGGGGTCGGCTTTCGCTACTACACAGGCGAGGCCGCCGCTCACTACCGGGTGACCGGTTGGGTGCAGAATCTGCCCGACGGATCGGTACAGGCCTGCTTCGAAGGAGAAGAAGAGAACGTCCGTGCCCAAGTGGAGTGGTGCCGCAGGGGGCCAACCCAGGCCCGGGTTGATGAACTACTGGTGGAAGAGGGAACCTACACCGGAGAGTTTTCCGGTTTCAGCATCAAAAATAGCGGTGATTAAGCGGGGTGTGAGAATGACAAAAGAAACTACCAAGAAAATAGTTTCCGAAAAATCCCGGGGGGTGCTGCTGGCAGTCCTCTGCCTGGCGTTACTGCTGACGCTGCTGGTGCCGTGCGCCTTTGCGCAGGACAGCCTCGACTTGGACAAGGCCGTGAAGGTCGGCTCCGGTAAGACCATGGTGATCGAGTTCACCGATCCCGACTGCCCCTTCTGTCGCAAGGCTGAGGCCTACTTCGCCGCTAAGGGGTCCCAGGTCACCCGTTATATCTTCTTCATTCCGTTGGCGAGCCATCCCGCTTCGAAAGGGAAAATACAATATATCCTTTCGGCGCATGACAAGGCGCGGGCCTACCAGGAGGTGCTGGGCAATTTCGATCCGAAAAAGCTTGCGGCAATAACACCCGAGGGTATCAAGCTGCAAAAAGAGCATCAGGAGATCGCGCGGCTCAACAAGATGACCTCCACCCCGACCTTCATGATCTACGGCAGGATCGTCGAAGGGTTCGACCTGAATAGGCTGGAGCCCTTGTTGAAGTAAGGGAGTACCCTGGTAGGGCGGGCACGTGGTGCCCACCCTACCTACCCCCTCCTCCCCTACTTAATCGGCCACCCTTTCTCGAACCCGTCCGGATAGAAGCGCTCCCTGGTCCGGTTGAAGTAGCCGTACTGGATGCGCGGGAAGGCTTCCTTCACCTGCTCCAGCATCCGGTACATCCCAATGCCCTTCCCCTGCACCCCCATCCTCTCATTATAGAAAGCCGGGTCAATGGAAAGGTTTCTCATCTGCAGCATGTCTACGCCGGTCTTCTCGATGAATTTGAGCAGCGCCTCCACCTCGCCCGGCGAGTCGGTCACCCCCGGCGAAACCAGGTAGTTGATCATGGTGAAGAGCCCCTTCTCCTTGGCAGCCTGCACCGACTCGATCACGTCGGCGAAACGGTAGCCGTTGGGGCGGTAGTAGCGGTTGTAGAAATCCTCCTGCACCGAGTTCATGGAGAAGCGCATGGAATCCATCCCCGCGTCGCAGAGCATCCGGATCCGGTCCGGGATCGAACCGTTCGAGTTGAAGTTCACCGTCCCCCGCGAGGTCCCCGCCTTCAGCCGGCGCGTCGCCTCGGCGACCGTGTCGGCCTGCATGATCGGATCACCCTCGCACCCCTGACCGTAGGAAACGATCGGATCGGGCGCTTCCTGGAGGTGCGGCAGTATCAGTTGGACGATCTCCTCTGGGGTCGGCACGAATGGAATGCGCTCATGGTTCGATGGGCAGCAGTCCGAGGGTTGCATGGAGATGCAGCCCAGGCAGCGGGAGTTGCAGACCGGCGAGGTGGGGATAGGAGCTTCCCAGCGACGAAAGAACAGATTCTTGGCCGCGAAGCAGTGGTAATCGACGGCACAGCGGGAAAGCTGCTCGATGAGACGGTTCTCGGGGAACTCCGCCAGCATGCGACGCACCAGGGGATCGAGTTTCCTGTCGTCGTAATTCTTGGGGAGCCAGTTCTCGTTGTCGTCCACCCGGGTCGCGGCGACCACGAAGCGCTCGGTCTCCTCGTCCCAACCGACCGCGGTATAGGACCAAAGCGGCAGATGCACCTTTTTCTTGCTGTAGTCGCAGGCGGGAAGCAGCGTCCGCATGTAGCCGGGGGCCATGAAAGCGGAGACCGCCTGCACCGGGATGGAGCGCCTCCCCTCCTTGACCCGGTTCACGGTAAGGAAGCGGCGCTCGCGCGGGTCCCAGGCAATCGGAGGGGTATCCGGAATGGTGAAGAGGCGGCTGTCCTCGGGGAGCGGGATCAGTTCCACCGACTCCGGGAGGAGCGGCTCATTGGCACTCATCCCCGCCATATTCAGATGCGGGTGGTCGAAGATGTTGCCCTGGCTGTCAGCATAGAGGAGTTTCGGTAGTGCTTTTCTGCGTGTCATAGCTTATTCCCAATGGCGGTAAATCGGTCGTCGCCCGTTTAATGAAACTTTCTGGTTGTTACAGTAGCAAAAAACCGACACCCCGGCAAGCGCCACAATCTAAGAGAGTGTAGGGGCGAATCCGCGAGATACTGTCAAGCGTCGACCAGGAGCCCACATCCGGCAAGCGTCACAAGCTGAGAGAGTGTAGGGGCGAATCATCATTCGCCCAGCGCTGGCGCCACCTGATAACACTCTGTACCCGGCAATTAGTTTCTTGTTGATCGGGCTCCGCCCGTGCGGCGTGGGCGGCTTCCGAGTAAGTTCAGACAAGTCAGAAAGTCCCCTCTCCCGAAGGGTTAGGGAGGGGGAAATCACCTTTCTCCTCGACTAAACTCCGCACTTTCCGCCTGGCCGATAGTGGGTGCTTCTGTCTCCCAAGTTTGTCTCTTCCCCGTTTTGTCTTTTATTAGCGTCTTTGCGCCTTGGCGTCTTCGCGATAAAAGCTTTGTTTTCTCTCTCTTGTTTTTCTCTTTTAACGCCACCGGCTATCGGCTACAATCCCGTTCATGAAAATTCTGCTCACCACGCTGCACGCCAAATATGTCCACTCCTCGCTTGCCCTCCCCTATCTTGCCGCCGCCTGCGCCGACCTGGCGGGCCTCCAGTGCGAGATACTCGAACTCACCGTGAACGAACAGCAGGACCAGCTGCTCTCCCAGCTTCACGGCGCCGGGGCGGACGTCATCCTGTTCTCCTGCTACATCTGGAACACCGAACTGACCCTGAAGCTCGCCTCGGACCTAAAGCAACTCGCACCGGGCACGGTCATGGTCCTCGGGGGGCCGGAGGTCTCCTTCGGCGCCTTTGACATGATGGTGCGCAACAGCGCCATCGACTGCATCGTCCGGGGCGAAGGCGAGGAAAGCGTCCGCGAGCTCCTGCAGGCCCTGCGTGACGACGCTCCGCTCGATGCCATCGCAGGCATCACTTTCCGGGAGAATGACGAGATCGTCGCCAACCCGGAGCGCGACGCGATAGCCGACCTGGGCCGGATCCCTTCCCCCTTTGCGGCCGGGCTCGTCGACCTCGCCAAGCCGCTGGTTTACTACGAGACCTCCCGCGGCTGCCCTTTTTCCTGCGCCTTCTGCATGTCCTCCATCGATTCCGGGGTGCGTTCCTTCCCGATGGACCGGATCAAACGCGATCTCCTCATCCTGATGCAAAGCGGCGCCCAGACGGTGAAGCTGGTGGACCGCACCTTCAACTTTGACGCCGGGAGAGCGAACCAGATCTGGCGCTTCATCCTGGAGCAGCAGTCAAAGAGCAAATTCCATTTTGAGATTGCCGCTGAACTCCTGACCGATGCCAACCTTGCCCTGCTCGCCGAGGTCCCGCTCGGGCAGTTCCGCTTCGAGATCGGAGTGCAATCGGGAGGCGCAGAAACCCTCGCCATGGTCGAGCGCCGTTCGAGCCTTTCCCAGCTCTTCGAGAGGGTGCGGCGCCTGAGGGAAGAGACCCGGGTCACGGTCCATCTCGACCTCGTTGCCGGACTTCCCGGCGAATCACTGCACGGCTTCTTGAAATCGCTGCAGGGACTTTTTGAGCTGCGACCCGACCACATTCAGGTCGAAGCGCTCAAGGTGATGAAAGGAACCGCCATGCGGGGGATCGCCCGCAAGGAGCGCTACGCCTATTCCGAGTCTGCACCCTACAAGATTCTGCACACCCCTTGGCTCAGCTTTTCCGAGATTCGTCGCATCGATGGCATCAGCCGGCTCCTCGACCTGCTTTACAACAGCGGCAGGTTTCAGGCGGCCCTGAGCGTTCTGGGCGAAAGATCATCCCTCTCGGAGGTCTTCTCCGCGGCTGCCGAATTCTTCGAACTGCAGCAGTTTGCCTCCAACCTCTCGTTGCCGGTGCTTTTCGAGGCACTTTGGAGCTTTGCAGAAGCGACGCTGGCTGAAATCGAGCGCGAGCGTCTGCGCGATGCGCTGAGCTTTGATCTCTGCCGGACGGGCTATCCCGGAGGAAACACGCCGGGATTTTTTCAACCGCAGGAAAAGGGGGAGCAAGGTGTGCCAGGTGGGCTGGTCCAAGCGAGGGAGGGGGAGCGGGTGCGCTATTACCGGCGCCAGTTCGCCAGGGATTACCGCAAGAGTCCCTGGGTCGAGGGTCCAACTTCGCTTACCTTCATCTACCGTTCCGCGCCGGGGGCGGGCCTGCAAGTCGAGATTCGCTAGCGCACCCGGCCTGTCCGGATTCCCCTCACCCTTTCCATCTGGCTTAACCCCTCCCTCCCCCCTGGCGGGGAAGGGCAAGACCTAATCCCGCCGCTCCCCCCTGCTAGCCCCGCTTCCATCCCACTTTTCCAACAGAATTATCTGCCTTGCAGAACAGCCACGGCAGGTAATACTAAAAAGATTAATTTTTTACAATCTTTCTCACCTAACATCCCAGAGGAGGTTCATCATGGAATTCTTCACGGCATCCTGCCTTTGCAAGGGAAGAGTCTCTGTCGACGGGGTTTTTCAAGGGGATAACAAGGAGGGAAAAGCTCTGCATGTTTTCCAGTGCAGCGCGGGTCTTCATGACATCACCATGGAATACCAGAACGGTGGACCCGGCCAGAAACAGACCAGACGGGTCATGATCACCGGCACGACTCCCACCCTTCCCATGGCAATACCATTCATCTGCGAATTATAGGTTACCAGCCGATTTGGGAAGGCGGGGAGCAGTGAGCCGTGAGCCCCCCGCCCTCCGCATCACTCCACAGAGCTCAATATCTGCACCAGGAAATCCCAGAACTTGCCGACACTGTCGATATAGATCTTCTCGTCGGGGGAGTGCACGCTTTCCAGGGTCGGACCGAAGGAAACCATGTCCATACCAGGAATGCGTTCACCGATGATGCCGCATTCCAGGCCGGCATGGATCGCTTTCACGGCAACATCCTTGGCGTACAACGACCGGTAGCACTCCTTGGCGACCTTCAGGATCGGCGACTCCAGGTTAGGTTTCCAGCCGGGATACCCAGCGCTGATCTCGATCTTGGCGCCACCCAGTGCGAAGATTGCCTCCACGGTCTGGACAATCTCCGTCAGGCGCGAGGCAACCGAACTGCGCTGGCTGGTGATCAACGAGACATCACCCGGCGTCGTCGCGATGACCGATACGTTTGTGGATATTTCCACCAGCCCCGGTATGTCCGCGCTCATCTGCTGCACGCCACTGGGGAGAGCGGCAATGGTCTGGCAGATCCTGTGCTGATCAGCCTTGCCAAGGACTGCTTCGCTCGGGACGTCATCGCGCTCCGTCAGGCTCAGTACGAGATCGGGATCGATCGACGAGAACTCCGCCCTGAACGTCCCATCGAGTTCCGTAACGAGAACCCTCGCCTTTTCCAGGTTTTCGTTCGGAAGGTACAACTGCGCCTCACACTCGCGGGGTATGGCGTTACGCATGTTGCCACCATTGATGGAGCTGACCCGGGCGCCGATCTTGGCAAGACCGAGCAGAGCGCGGTTCAGTATCTTGATGGCATTGCCGAGACCCTTGTCGATCTCCAACCCGGAGTGGCCGCCTTTCAACCCTTTTACCGACAGGGTTAACGGGCGGGAGTGTTCCGGAGCGCTCTCGCGCGCCACGCTCCACCTGGCAAGGGTGTCCTTGCCGCCGGCGCAGCCGACGTACAGCGCACCCTCCTCTTCCGAGTCGAGGTTCAGCAAAGTTCTGCTTTGCAACAGTTCCGGGCTGAGATTGAGCGCACCGGTCAGCCCGATTTCCTCCTCGATGGTAAAAAGTAGCTCCAATGGCCCGTGCACCAGGGAGCGGTCCGCCATAATGGCAAGGCTGGTCGCGACTCCGACACCGTTATCTGCCCCAAGGGTGGTGCCGTTCGCGGTCATGACATCCCCCCGGCGCACCAGTTCGATGGGATCCTTCAGGAAGTCGTGCACCTTGTCCGCATTCTTCTCGCAAACCATGTCGAGATGGGATTGCAGACAAATGCTGCGCACACCCTCACGGCCGGGCGAGGCGGGCTTTCTCACGACGACGTTGCCGCAGCGGTCCTTCTGGCCGGAAAGGCCAAGTTCTTCGGCCGTTTTCAGCACATAACGAGCGATCCGCTCCTCGTGCCGCGAAGGGCGCGGGATGCGAGAAATCTCGGCAAAATAGCGCCAGAACAGCTCGGGTTTCAATCCTTCGATGACTTCAGACATGTTATTCTCCCTGACTACAAGGTGATTTGTCCCAAAAAGTTTGGCTCTCCAGGGTGGGGCAATTTCCGGCCAGCTACTTGCCCGGAGTCGCACCCCGCACCCAGGCAGTTAAAGATACACCAACATCCCTGCAATGGAAAGTGTAGCAGCGATCAGGCCAGAGCAGAGAGCCTGCACTGCCCAAAGGTGCCGGCACGAAACACCTGAATAGTCATAGTACATTTACCGTATACACTGGGCAAACCTGGCGTTTACCCTATATTTTCAGTAAGTTATCTGCAAGTTGGTCCTCAGCTGCTGGCTTTCGTCCGGCAGGTGTATTAGAAAAATATACTATTCCCGGAACCAATTCCATCGTGCAGCGCTCCAGCTAAAGAAAAAACATATCATTTATCAGCTAGTTAAATCTAAATCACGACTTATTTTAGGGCTGGCACGCTTGATGCTCATATGAAATCATCAAGACGAGACTTACAGCCCCAGGGGAGGATATCATGAGAACAGCTATCAACACCTTCATAGCAACATTGGCAACGACGACAACAGCTTTTGCAGCAAACGGCGCCCAGGGCGACGAACCCGGCCTGCTCGCTTGGGGATTCCTGGGATTTTGCGCAGTTATCCTGGTAGGACAGTTGGTCCCGGCGGCGATGTTAGTCATCGGAGCGTTCAAAGGTCTAGCAAAGGCACCGAAAGAAGTGAAGCATCACTAAGAAGCTGGCTGCCCCCCTCGGATCTCCCGCAACCATGGTCCCGCCATTGCTAGGAGCTGCTTTTCCTGCCGCTAAGTATCGCGCCAGGAAAGGCTCCTATCGGAACCTGCAGGCGCCGTGCTTACTTCCTTCAGAGCCCTCTTTTCCTCTCTCCTCCAGCACGCCTGCAAAAACCCGACGACTACACGCTGCGGCAAGCAATTCGCACGGTGGCTGTATATTCTTCTCAAGACATACGCGTAGCATAACAAGGGAGTCACGCTTCAATGCAACAAGAATAACTTGTGTAATATAAGCTATTTAGCAGCAGAACACCAGCCGCCGCTTAGGTAAGTCACGTCTGATGCTAGCATCAAAGAGCTGGACATTTTTTGGTAGGACAAAGGATGGGAACGAAAGTTCACAGCCATCATTGGAAAAGGAGATCGCCATGACAACGGAAGTTAGAAATGCAGCAGGAAAGGTTGCAAGTTGGTCCCTGGTAGCGCTGGTGTTGGTCGGAGGCGCTCTCATTTCCGGGATTGCGGATCTCTCCGGAAGTGGTATCACGCAGAAGGTCTTCATTTTTTTCCTGGGCGCCATTTTAGTGGTTCAGATCATTCCCTCACTGATGCTTTTAGGGGCAATGTTCAAGGGGATCCGCGGCCTGGCTGACAAGAAGGTGAAGGTGGGAAACCGGAGATAGAGGAGGACCCCCCCGGAGAAGGCGAAAACTGCTGAGCCGATACGAGCGCGAAGTGTCCTAAGAACGGGCGAAGCATCATGAAGCTGACATGGATACTCGGTATGGAAGGAGCCTGCCCCCTTCGACTCCATTCAGGGAGCAGGCGCTCGCGGAGCGGAGTCGAAGCGCTACCGAACCGGCAGAAGTTAACTTTTAATAAGGGTCAGTGGCACTACTTCACCTGCCTACTCGAACTGACGGCGACGATGGTGACGGTTAGGTCCCCGGCGGGACGCTTGATGGTAATCTCGTCGTCGACCTTCCTGCCGAGTAGCGCTTTGCCGACCGGCGAATCGATGCTGATCCGCCCAACACTGACATCGAACTCGTCGGGACCCACCAGTTGGTAGCAGCGCTCCTCTCCGTTCTCGTCCTCGTAGCTCACCCAGCAGCCAAAGCTCACCGAAGTCGGGTGGAGTGGCGGGTAGACTACCTTCAGCACCTTGAGCCGGTCACCGAGATGTTTCAGTTCTCGGTCGATCTCCCGCAGCCTCTTTTTCGAATAGATGTACTCGGCATTTTCTGAGCGATCCCCCTCCGCCGCCGCCTCCGCCATGTTCTTAACCATGTGCGGCCTCTCTTTTTCCCAGAGGTGGTCGTAGCGCTCCTGAAGTTTTCTGCGCCCTTCAGCGCTTATCATATTGGTCATGGTTGATTCCTCGGGTAAAACCTCCCTGCAATGAAGAGGTCTGATGTATTTGAAAGAAAAGTTCCCTGGTCAGCGCCAGCGGCATGCATCAAAAAAGCAGAGAGACGCTAAAGCCTCCGGTTTTCCCGGCTTGCCCTGCGTCTCATTAGAGCTACTTCGCTAAGCTACCTTTTTTTGTTTGGCGCTACCGAAGCGCCGGAGGCTCCTCCGGCTCGGCGGGAGCCAGAGGCGCTTCGGGCACGGCCGGCGCCTCAGGAGCGCTGGGAGCTTTTGGCGCAACTGACCGTTCTTCTGCCTCTTCCGGGGTTTCCACAGTACCCTTCCCCTTGACGCAAATCTCATCCTGAGCCAGCTCCAGCACCGACTCGGGAGGAACCGGCTCGAAGGCGGGTTCACTCTCAGGAACCGATTTGCTGAGCTCCTTCCTGCTCTTGTCAAAAAGGATCGTTCCGCGTACCCGGTAGCTGGAGACGGCGCAGTCCAGCTCGTAACTGGTGAACTGATACGAAACATTGTTCACGTTGTATTCGTTTTTGAAGTACTCCTTGTCCTTGGCGACCGATTTCACCCAGAAGATGTAGACATTATCGGGAAGAGAGATGATCGATCTGTGATCAATATAGTACTTGAGATCGCTATCTTCGGCAAAGTTGCTCCACCTTTCCGCCTGGGCATGACAGTTGCCACAGCACAAGAGGAGAGTCAGCATCACGAGGGATATCCTGATTGACATAGTCGTCTCCGGGCCTGCATTCCAATATTCAGATCAGTCATAGCCGACAGCTGCTGCATGATAAACGATCTTTGCCAGAGACGCAACCAGTTGCATAGCTGACGCAAGCACCGGACGGTAAGGGAGCGTCCCTCAATAAAGCACCAGGCGGGCACCTTACTTCTCCTCGTGGCGGTACTCCCTGATCGCCTTTTCATAGGTCTTTTGTATCTCGTTAGGGGAACCCGCCTCCTTGTATCTGAGGAGGTATCTGACCATGGAGTAGCTAAGGATCAGGAAGAGCAGCACCCAGAGTACCCGCCTCATGATTTGCCGTCTGGTCAAGGGCTTCGAAACCACCTCGTCCGGCTCCTCAAGCTCGCGTTTTTCGGCAATCTTGCGCAGGTTTGCCATCTGAGTCACGGAGATATGCTGGAAGACCAGGTCCCGGTCCCTTTCGTCCAAAAAGACGAAACGCACCCCTGCGGTGTAATAGGGCGCGCCGCCTTTCTGCACCTTGGGGGCCATGACATGAATGACCTCGGCGATGGCCTGGACCTGGCGCGGCGGCCGGAACGGCAGGTGTAATTCCAGACAGAGCAGCTTTTCCGGTCCTACCGGCTCGGGCATCCGGATCTGGAGCCCACCACCCCCAAGATTTACCTCGGCCCAGAGGATATCGTGCCATTCGAGTTTTATTGACGGGCGGTAGCGCGCTTGCTGCGCCGCGATGACCACCTTGTCGTACCCCTGAAACTTCATGTGCTCGAGGTCCCGGCGCTGCTCCCAGTCCCGCTCGACATCCCTTAGGTTCGGGTCCGCCAGCAGCGCATAGCGCAGCCGGAGGTTCAGCTCGATCCGAAAAAACTGGCGCCGCTCGCGCAGGGTAAAGGCGCCGAAAAGCCGGATCTTCATTACCCGGTCGCCAAGCCTCTCGGTGACGATACCGCTGCAGGTATAAACCTCTTTCTTGATCCAAACGCTGACGTCCAGGATGAACCCGATGTCGACCCGCACGTTGGCCGGAAGCATATCGCGGGAAATCTGTGCCTGGAGCTCGTCCGCCCGCGAATCGACTATGATGGCCCAATCCCGGAAAACCCCGCCGCCGAAAAGCGGAATACCGATCTCGACGCGCATTCCCTTGCGAAGGTGCTCCCTGTATGCGGCGTAGTAATCTTCCTGCATGTGCTCTTTTCCTTGGTGCTCTTTGCTAAGGGGATTTTTTCCTTTATCACATTAAACTGCAAACTCGTCAGATTGCAAGGTTTTGGCGAACTTCCGCAGTACCGTTCCCGGAGATAGTTTCCCTGGGCGCCTTGACATATGCCCGTGATATGATACAGATAGTGCACTTAATTAACCTATTTAGCAGGAAAAAGGAGCCTTATGAAAAAAGTAGCGATCGCGGCGGCACTGTTCATGGTAATGGCAGCAGCGCAGGCCATGGCGGTACCCGCCGGCAAAAGCGTGGAGTGGCAGACTTCGATGGGAAAGGTCACCTTCAAGGGGGACGACCACGCCGGCAAGGGATTAAAATGCTCCGAGTGCCACACCAAAATCTTCCCGTACAAAAAGGGTGAGATGAAAATGGCGGACATCAACGCGGGTAAGTACTGCGGCGTATGCCACGACGGCAAGAGGGCCTTCAAACCCGCCGGCAACTGCGCCAAGTGCCACAAGAAGTAAGAAGTGCCTAGCTGAACTGCAGCAGGAGGCCGACGAGGGCTGCTCCCAGGATCACGGCCATAGGCGCTATGGCCGTGAACTGGAGCAGCGCGAAGCCGGCCCCCAGCAGGATGAAGTCCCTGGTATTCGAGAGTGAGGTCCGTCCCAGGTTGAAGGCCGCCGCGAACACCAGCCCCACGACTGCGGGGAGGATGCCGTCCAGAAAATGGTTCACCGCCTCCACCCTGCGGAACCGTTCGTAGCGGCTGGAGATAAGTAGCATCAGGGCGGTGCAGGGCAAAAAGATGCAGACCGTGGCAGCGAGCGCCCCCCAGAACCCGGCAGCTTGGTACCCGGCGAAGGTCGCCAGCATGGCCAGGGGGCCGGGAGTGAGCTGGGAAAGGGCCACCCCGTCCAGGAACTCCCTCATGGTGAGCCAGTGCAACTGGTCAACCATGATGCGGTGCAAGAGTGGTATCAGCACATACCCTCCACCGAAGAAAACCACCCCGATCTTCAGGAAGAGCCAGCATATTTTAAGAATGCCGGCCATCAGCGCCCCCTCCCCGCAAGCCATCCCTTCCAAAGCCCCCAGCAGCCTGCCAATAGCAGCACGGTCAGCGCACTGACCCCGAAGAACGCCGAGGCCGCAAAGGCGCCGGCTGCGACCGTCGCCGTCTCCAGGCGAGCCGCCTTCCTGCGCGCCATGCCGACCCCCGCCACAACTATCAAGGCGATGACGACCGGATTGGACCCAAGCAGTGCCGAATTGAGTTGGGGGATCTGGTGAAACCGGAAGTAGAGGTAGCTAAGAGCGGTCACCAGCAGGAAGGAGGGGGCGATGAACGCAGCGGCCGCCAGAATGCCGCCGATGCTGCCGCGCAGGTAGTAACCGACGAAGGTTGCGACATTGAGGGAAAAAGGGCCGAGGATCTGCCCGAAGGCGAGGCCGTGCAGGAACTCGTCGTGTTTGAGCCATTTCTTTTCCAGCACGCAGCGCCGCTCGACGAGGGCGACGATCGCCATGCCACCGCCAAAGCCGGTGGCCCCGATGATAAAAAAGGTCGCGGCGATCTGAGACAGGGTGACCCTTTTAATTTCCTTTTCCATGCCGCGATATATAGCAGGAAGCAGGAACGACCCGCAAGGGAAATGCAGCAGATTTTTATTGATCAAAGGGCGAAAAACACTTACAAAAGGAACCTGAAAGCCTGTCAGGGTCGAGAGCTAGCAAAACAGCGAGGGAGAGTTACCGATGAGCACTGTCACCAAGAGATCCGTCTGCCCCTTCGACTGCCCCGACACCTGCGGCATACTGGTACAGGTCGAGGACGGCAAGGCCGTCGGGGTACAGGGAGACCCGCTGCATCCCTTCACGCGCGGTACCCTCTGCCCGAAGATGCTCCACTACGAAAGGAGCGTCCACTCACCGCTCAGGCTCACCACCCCGCTCAAACGCTCCGGTCCCAAAGGAAGCGGAGAGTTCACCCCGATCTCCTGGGAGGAGGCAATCGCCACTATTGTGGAGCGCTGGCGCGGCATCATCGACCAGCACGGGGCGCAGGCAATCCTCCCCTACTCCTATGCCGGAACCATGGGGGTGGTCCAGCGCAACGCGGGGCACCCGTTCTTTCATCGGCTGGGCGCCTCCCGGCTCGACCGGACCATCTGTTCCCCCGCCAAGGGCGCGGGATGGCAGGCGGTCATGGGGCGCACCCCGACGCCGCATCCGGACAGCGCGGGCCGAAGCGACCTGCTGATCCTTTGGGGGATCAATGCGGCCGCGACCAGCATCCACTTCCTGCACGCCGTGAAGGAGGTCAAGAAAAACGGCGGCGAGGTCTGGCTCATCGACACCTACCAGACCCCGACCGCGGCATCCGCGGACCGCACCTTCCTGGTGCACCCGGGAAGCGACGGGGCTCTCGCGCTCGGCCTCATGCACATCCTTTCCCGGGACGGCCTGACCGACACTGACTTTCTCGCCTCCTCCGTGCTCGGCTACCCCGAGCTGCAGCGCGACGTGCTGCCGCAGTATCCCCCAGAGGAGACCGCGCGCCTCACCGGTCTTTCGGTGGAAACCATCGAGTTCCTGGCAAAGCGTTACGCCGCGGCACGCGCCCCCTTCATACGTCTGGGGAGCGCCCTGTCGCGCTACGGAAACGGCTCCATGACGGTGCGCTGCATCTCCTGCCTCCCCGCCCTGGTCGGAGCCTACGCCAAGGAGGGGGGAGGCTGTTTCCCGGATACCTCCACCGGCGGGGCCTTCGCCATGGAGGAGTTGCTGCACGAAGACTTCATGAGCACCCCGACCCGCCTGGTCAACATGAACCGGCTGGGACATGCCCTGAACGAGCTCTCGGACCCGCGGGTCATGGGACTCTACGTCTACCACTCGAACCCCGCGGCGGTGACGCCGGACCAAAACTCGGTGCTCCAGGGGCTCGCGCGGGAGGATCTCTTCACCGTCGTGCATGAGCGCTTCCTGACTGACACGGCGCGCTACGCCGACCTGGTGCTCCCCGCCACCTCCTCGCTGGAGCACAGCGACATTTACCGCTCCTACGGCACCTACTGCCTGCAGCGCGCCGGGGCAGTCATCGCCCCGGTGGGCGAGAGCCGCTCGAACTGGGAGGTCTTCGCCCTGCAGGCCGCGGCGCTCGGTTTTCAGGAGCCGATTTTCCAGGAAAGCGCCGACCAGGTGATCGACCGGCTCCTGGCGATTCCGTCGCCGCTGCGCCAGGGGATCGACCTGACGGCACTGGGGGAGGGGCGGGCCGTGGAGCTTTCCGTCCAGCGGGGCGGCTATGCCACTCCCTCGGGGAAGATCGAGATTCTCAACCGGCAGCTTAAGCACCCTCTGCCGCACTACCTCCCGACCCACGAGGAGAGCGGGACACTGCCCTTCCGGCTCATGACCGCGCCCAACCCGTTCGCCCTGAACGCATCGTTCTACGAACAGGAGGAGCTGAGGCAGAAGCAGGGAGGGATGCAGCTCAAGATGAACCCGGAAGATGCCGAGGCCCGGGGGCTTGTCGACGGGGAGCGCGTGGTCGCCTGGAACGACCTCGGCGAAGTCACCTTTCTGCTGAGCGTCACGGAGAAGGTACCGAGTGCCGTAGTGGTTGCCGAGGGGGTCTGGTGGCTCCCCTTTGCCCCGGGAAGCCGCTCGGTTAACGCGCTTACCTCGCAGCGCCTGACCGACGAGGGCGAAGGGAGCACCTTCTACGACAACCGGGTCGACGTGCGGCGCGAGTAGCTCTGCGGCTACAGACGCGTGGGAACTGTCCCCTTCCATCCTCACTCTTGGAATCCATCTGGCTAAGACTCTTCCTCCCCCCTGGCGGGGGAGGGCTTGGCCGCTGCAGCCTTGGCGAAGGAGAGGGTCGGGGTGATGGGGAAACTGCAGGGAAGTAAACAGCAGAATCAGGTTGAGGAATACCTTTACCGGAGAAGCCAAGACCAACTAGCAACCGCAGATTTGCCTCATGTTTTGGCGGGAATGGCCGATGTGATTAGAACTGATCGGCAAATACGGCTTGGGACGGGGGCGATATGGAAGCGAATAACAAGATACTTTTAGAAAGCGGCACCAACGAACTGGAAATCGTGGAATTCAGGATCGACGAGTGCGACAGCAAGGGAAACGTCGTCCCCTGCTTTTTCGGCGTCAACGTAGCCAAGGTCCGGGAAATCATTCGGCTCCCCAACCTGCGTAAGGTTGCCAACGCCCACGCCGCCATCAGCGGCATGATAAAACTGCGCGACCAGGTTATCACGCTCATCGACCTGTCCCGGGCACTCAATAAAAACACCGAAGGTCTCCTGGCGGACCGCGTGATCGTCCTCGAATTCAACAGGATCATCGTGGGAATTCTGGTTCACTCGGTATCGCGCATCTACCGGATCTCCTGGGAGAACGTGGAACCACCGGTCAAGGCGATCCATGACGCCAACATCACCGGGGTTGTCAAGATGGAGGACCGCATCATCTTGATCCTCGACTTCGAAAAGATCATAGGTGAGCTTTCCTCCAGCGAGGCGCTTTCCACCCCGACGCAGGAGCTGATGCTGGCACACTCCACCATAAACCGCGGGGCGAAGACGATCCTGGTCGCCGACGATTCCAAATTCATCCGCCACACCATCTGCGGGTCGCTACGCGAGGCGGGATATCATGTGGTGGAAGCAGAAAACGGAGAGGAGGCTTGGGACCTGGTGAACGGCATGCTGGCAAAATGCAAAGAGAACGGCAAGGGGATTGAGGACCTGCTCAATCTCATCATTACCGACATCGAGATGCCGCGCATGGACGGGCTGCACCTGACCTCCCTGATCAGGAAGGAAGGGACGCTGGACCCCGTCCCTGTGGTCATCTTCTCCTCACTGGCGAGTGATGACAACAAGGCCAAGTGGAAAAACCTGGGCGCGAGCGATATTCTGACCAAACCGGACCTGCCAAACCTGGTCGAGAAGGCGGACAGCCTTGTCCTATGAGGAACACCCCCGAGCTCTCGGTAGTCGTGCCGGTCTACAACGAAGAGGCGAACATCGCTCCGTTTCTGGCCGGCATGGCCCGTCAGCAGGGAGTCCGGCTGGAGTTGATCCTTTCGGACGGTGGTTCGGGCGACGGCAGCGTCGCCCAGGCAGTGCGCTGCCGGGAAAGACTCCCCTTCCCGCTCAAGGTGATCCAGGGAACTCGCGGCAGGGCCGGCCAATTAAACCGTGGGGCCGGCGCAGCTAGCGCAGCCACACTCCTCTTCCTGCATATTGACTCCCAATTCCCCGATCCGCTTGCCCTTCGCAAGGCCCTTGATGCGCTATCAGCCGCCACCAAGGAAGGGACTGCCGGGGTAGCCGGCCATTTCGCTCTGGAGTTTCACTTCGAGGAGTCGATCCCCTTTCCCTACCGCTGCTACGGGGCCAAGGCGACCCTGGACCGCCCGGGGTGCACCCATGGCGACCAGGGCTTTCTGCTGAGCGCCGATTACTTTCACCGGGTCGGCCCCTTTAACACCAGCCTGCCGCTCATGGAAGACACCTTCTTTGCCGAGCAGGTGAGGCAAAACGGGCGCTGGCTGCTACTCCCCTGTGGTATCCAGACCTCTCCGCGCCGCTTTTTGAGCGAGGGACTCCTGCCACGGCAGACCCTGAACGCCATCTTGACCAACCTCGTAGCTCTGGGACGATTCGGGCTCATTGAGGAGTTGAAGGGGTGCTACCAGAGTCAGCACGCTGCCCAGGGGTTGCAACTAGAGCCACACTTTTCTCACATTAAAAAGTGGATCGCCGCGCTGCCGCGCGCCGAAAGGTTGCGTTTCTGGTATGGAACGGGAAGCTATGTGCGCGGTAACGCATGGCAGATACCCTTTTTTTTCGATATGCTCAGGGGAGGGATGCAGCCAGGTAGGGAGGGAAAATTGCTTGCCTGGCACGACCGCTACCTGGCGCGCCTGCTAAACAACGCGCCAGCGAACCTGACCGCGGCGCTCTTGGTCTGGATCTGGTTTAAGCTGGTCCTGCTGAGATCACATTTCTCAGGCGGTTCCTAAATCGCAGCTTTAACGTCGGCCTGATCCGACCGATCCGCCCTATTTATGATCCGACCGATCCGTCGGACCGGACCGATCTAAAACCACCTACCCACTAAACTACTCAACGAATTAATGCCTCAGCAGCCACTTCACGCCGGGCCATTCTGCATTTCGCCATCCACCAGGTGCTTCAGCGCACTGCGCTCAGCCTCCTCCAGGTCCAGGAACTCAACGCCGAAACCGGGTGGCAGCGTCGGGTTGACCCGCTTGCCGTCCTCATTGAGCCAGGCGATTCTCCCTCCCAGCTCCCGTAGTACGGGTTTTCCCTCAGGGAGATAGAGCGCCAGTCTAACCAGCGTGTCCCGGTGCACCGGCTCATGGCTCGCCAGAAAGAGCCCGCCATCCCCGATGTCCATGACCTGAGCGCCGATCGGGGTGTCACCGATAACAAGGATGACGGGGAATTGGCAAGGAATCCGCAAGTCCCTGCGGTCCACGGCGTCGGTGTACTGGCGCGCCTTTTCCAGGAATTCGCGGCGGTCGATCGGCTTGGTCAGGAAGTCGTCGCAGCCGGCTTGGCTGGCGCGCTCCCGGTCACCTTCCCGGCCCGCGGTTGTCAGCATGATGACCGGAATGGAGCAGAGAAAGGGATCGGCCTTGAGCTGGGTGCAACAGGTAATGCCGTCCATGAGAGGCATGTTCATGTCCATAAAGATGAGATCGGGCGGGTCCTTCCTGATCAGTTCCAGCGCTTCGACGCCGTTCACCGCGGTCAGGACGTCAACATGCGAAAGCTTCAGGAAGCTCTTCTCCAATTCCAGCACCAGCCTGGTGTCATCCACCAGCAGTATCTTAGGTTTAGCCACGGCGCGCCACTCCCTTTCTGCAAAGATCCGGTCGCACTGACTGCACCGACCGTTCTGCCTTCACGACACCTGCTACTAGGCTCATTAATCCAACACTCATGGCAGTTTGTCAAGCCGGAAATCAGGCGCAGCAGCTCTGAGGGGCTCCAAAGCGAGCGTGTTCAGGAAATGAGTCTCAGGAAGCCCGGAAGGGACCTGAGCTTGAGAGGTGCCAAACCGAAAAAGTCCCCATCAATCTGCACGGCCTTGTTCCCCGCGATCTCAAGTTCGCTAGCGTGAAAGATGGTGATCGAGCGGCTGTCGGCGGCCCGGTTCAGGCCCAGGAGCAGGGCGAGCCCCAGGTAGGTGATGCGCCCTCCCTTGATACAAACCACCTGGAAACCGGGACTGAAAAGGTCTCCCTGGGGCGCCAGCAGGAAATTCCCACCGTAACGCGCTGCGTTGCAGGCAATGACGCTGTGACAGGTCACGCTCCGGCCTCCGCCGATTACCCGCAGTTCGCCACGGTCCCAGTTGGCGAGGAGCCGCAGGGCCGAGAGGAGGTAGGCGCCCTTGCCGACCAGCTTCTTTTCGCCCAGGCGCACCGCCTGAACGACGGCGCCATCCACGCCGACTCCGGCCATCAGGAGAAAGCGCCTCTTTTCCCCGGCGCATTCCAGCTCGCCAATCGAAATCGGGCGGGAGCCCCCCTGTGCCACCCTGGCTAGGGCATCGTCCAGCGACCCTATTTTCAGCTCCCGCGCCAGCACGTTCGAAGTGCCCAGCGGTATCACCCCGAGAGTTGCCGCGCCCGGGACCAGGCCATTTAGCACCCCATTCACCGTACCGTCGCCCCCTGCAACCAGCACCAAAGGGTCAGCAGCTTCGGAACAGATGCGCGCGGCGAAAAGGGTCGCATCCTGAGCTGATCCTGTCAGGAGCAGTTCGGGGTCCAAACCGCCCCGCCTCAGTGAGGCCATGACCTTTTCTATTTTTTTTTGGGAAAAACTTCCCGAGGTGGGGTTCGCTATCAGATAACAGTGTCTTGCCAAAGTCATTTCAGTTCACCCATAGCATGAAAAAGGCCGCAAGCTGCGGCCCTTTGAAAAGTTTAAGTGGTTGAGAAAGTTGATCCCCCCCCTCCCTAGCCTACCCTCCGGGAATGGGGCTGTTCAGATTCTGAACTCACTTAGAAGCATAAACCGAAGGTTGAGCTGTTATCTCTGTTTAACATATTTGCTGCGCAATTGGTAGAAGTTCACTCACCCCTCACCCCTCACCCCTCACCCCTCAACCTCAACCTCAACCCATTACCCTTCACTCCTCATTTCCTTCTTCTCCCTTCGCACCATTTTTCGCACCGTTTTTTTCCGTCGACCGCGAGAAGCGCCGCATGCTCTCCACCATCGCAATCAGCCGCTGGTTGACCAGAAAGTTCACGCTTCCCTCCGGATAGCTGCCATCCTCGGCCTGCTTCCCTGCGGCGACGCCGGTCAGAATTTCAATCCCCTGGTCCACGTCGCTGACGCTCCAGATATGAAAGCGCCCCGCTTTTACCGCCTCTACCACCTCGTCGCTCAACATCAGGTTGCGCTCGTTCAACTTGGGGATCATAACCCCTTGGTCGCCAGTCAGCCCTTTGGCCTTGCAGACGGCATAGAACCCCTCGACCTTGTAATTCACCCCGCCGATCGGCTGCACCATGCCATGCTGATTCACGCTTCCGGTGACCGCTATCCCCTGCCGCACCGGGATCCCGGACAAAGCGGAGAGTAGACAGTAAAGTTCAGTGGAGGAGGCGCTGTCCCCCTCCACTCCGTCGTAGGACTGTTCGAAACAGATGGAGGCGGAAAAGGAGAGCGGCATCTCCCGGGTGAACTTCCCACCGAGGTAGCCGGTCAGGATCAGCACCCCTTTGTCGTGGATCGGTCCGGATAGCTTCACTTCCCGCTCGATGTTCACCATGCCGGCCCGCCCAAGCGAAATCCGAGCGGTGACCCGCGAGGGGCGACCAAAGGTGTAGTCGGCCAGGGTCATGACCGAGAGACCGTTGATCTGCCCGGTCACGCTCCCCTGGGTGTCACACAGGATGGTGCCGTCGGCCAGGTATTGCTGCATGCGCTCCTCAATCCGGTTGCTGCGGTAGGTCTTCTCCTGGATCGCCTTGTTGACCCAGGCCCGGTCCACCAATTGCGCGCCGCCCAAGGCCGCCCAATAACTCGCCTCGCGAATCAGGTCGGAGAGTTCCATAAACTGGGCGGATAGCCGCTCCTGGTCCTCGACCAGGCGCGCGGCGTGCTCCACCAGCGCCGCAACCCCGCTGGCGTCGAAGTGGAGCAACCCCTCCTTCCGGCAGTGTCCGGCAACAAAGAGCGCGTAGTCCTGCATGATCTTCGGGGTGCGGTCGATCTTGGAGTCGAAATCGGCCTTTACCTTAAAAAACTTCCGGTAGTCCGGCTCCAGGTAGAAGAGGAGGTAATAGATCATGAAGGAGCCGATCATGATGATCTTGGCGTGCAGGGGGATCGGCTCGGGCTTTAGCGACACGACGGTCATGAAACGGTACTGCTCCAAGACGTCCTCGATCTTGATCTCCGAGTTCCTGATGCAGCGCTTCAGCGACTCCCAGGCAAAGGGGTTGATTAGCACTTCGCGGGCGTCCACGATCAAGTACCCGCCGTTGGCCCGGTGCAGAGCGCCGGGCTTAATCAGGGTGAAGTTGGTGGTCGCTACCCCCCCCATCTGCATGACGTTCTCAATCCTGCCAAAGAGGTTGTTATAGGTCGGGTTGGTCTCGAAGACGATCGGTGCGCCGTTGTCGGCGTTGTTCTCCACGAAGACATTCACCTCGTAGCGCTCGAAGGTCGGCTCCTGCTTCGGGAGGTGCAGCCCGGGGATCTGGGGGGGAGCCGCCTGGGGCTTGAAGTCCTCCAGGTTCAGCAGCAGATCTTCCTGAACGCTTTCCAGGTAGCTCAGGATCTTCTGGAAGCCGGCGTATTTTTCTTTGAGAGGGTTCAGGTGATGACCGACCGCCGAGAGCCCCAATTCGCGGTCCAACTGGGCCAGGGCGTCCCGCAGCGCCTTCTCGTTCTCGCGGACCTGACGCAGCGCGTCATTAAGCTTTTCGGTAAGCTCCCTGCCGAGGGCGTCGATACGGTCGCGCTCCTCCTGTTCCAGGGCATCGTACTCCTCCTGGGTGAAGTTGCGCCCCTCCTTTTGCGGGACGACCATCAGGCCGGAAACGGTGCGCTGCAGGGCGAACCCCTGCTCCCCCGCCTCCTTCTCCAGGGCGGAGAAGATCTCACCGTTTTTTTCCTGGAACTGCTCGACGATGGAGACCCGGTTGGTTTCATACTCCTTGCTTTCCAGGGCGCTCGGTATGTTGGCCCGGACGTAGTCCAGCAGTTCGCGCAGGTCGGCCGCAAGCTCGGCCCCCTTCCCCGCGGGTAGCGAAAGCGCCATGGGCGCGTCGGGAGCGGCAAAGTTGTGTACGTAGCACCAGTCGCTGGGTGGGTCGCCCCCCCGGGCCCGCCTATTCAGGATACTGCAGATGGTGGAACTTCTCCCGGTGCCGGGATCACCAGCCAGGTAGAGGTTGAAGCCGTTATTGGCCATGCCGAGCCCGAAATCGATGGCGGCAAGCGCCCGCTGCTGCCCGATGCTCCCCTCCAGGATGGAGATCTCATCGGTCGATTGAAAGCCGAAAAAGGCGGGGTCGCACACCCACCTGAGTTTCTCTACAGGGACCTTGCAATCTACCTCGGACATGCGAGCCTCCTTGAAAAACTGACGAGTTTCTGCCGCGAAAGCTGAAAAAAAGGATCACCGGCGGGGTAACTGCTGCTCCAGAGTCGCTTCGAAGCGCGCGCGAACCAGCTCCTTCACCACCTGCAGGGAGATTTCCCCGCCCCGCTCCCGGGCCAGGGAGGTGATGCGGCACTGAGCCATGCCGCAAGGGTTGATGCGATCGAAAGCCGAGGTATCCGATGCGACATTCAGGCAAAAGCCGTGCATCGACACCCAGCTGCGCACCCCTACCCCGATAGCCGCCAGTTTGCCCTGAGCGGTCCAGACCCCGGTACGACCGGCAACCGGGAAGCCTGTCACCTCGAGCGCGCCGCAGAGCTGCACCAGAAAATCCTCCAAAAAGCGCAGGTAGCGGTGCAGGTCCCGGCCGCGTCCCGCCAGGTCGAGAATGGGGTAGCCGACCAGTTGGCCCGGTCCGTGATAGGTGACGTCGCCGCCACGGTTAACCCGTAGCGCGCTGACGGCAGGGTCGAGCACGTTGGCGAGGTCACCGCCGGCGCCGACCGTGTAGACCGCACGGTGTTCAAGCAGCAGCAGGGTTTCCGGCCCGCCGCCCCTGACCTCCGCGACCAGTTGCTGCTGTATTTCAAGGGCCTCGGAATAACCGATAAGACCCAAATCCCTGATCACCATTATTGGGGCACCTGTGGGTTCCTTTGCGTGGACCGGCCAGCTGCCGGCGTTAAAATTAAAAGTTACACATTCATTTTAGCATGAATAAAGGGGATGCAGGGAGCACGACAAAAAGTCATTTGCCGTATCCCCAAATCCCCTTCATATCTGCTTATCTTTCAGATGCTACCCTGAGACTCAACCGTGGATAGCCCTTTTGTCGACGTCGAGGGCGGCCTCCTTCATCGCCTCCGAGAGGGTCGGATGGGCATGAATGGTCAAAGCGATGTCCTCCGCACTGCCACCGAAACTCATGACGGTGACCGCCTCGGCGATCATGTCGGAGGCTCGCGGACCGAGGATGTGGATGCCGAGTACGCGCCCACCCTCGCTTTCGGCGAGCACCTTCACGAACCCCTCGGTTTCGTCCATGCAGCGGGCCCGGCCGTTTCCCATGAAGTTGAACTTGCCCGACTTGTAGGAGATACCCTCCTCCTTGAGCGCTTCCTCGGTTTTCCCCACCGAGGCCGCCTCGGGCCAGGTGTAGCAGACCCCCGGGATGCAGCCGTAATCAACGAGGCTCGGCTCTCCCTTCATGCGCTCCAGGCAGACCGCACCCTCCTCCATCGCCTTGTGGGCCAGCATCGGCCCCGCGATCAGGTCCCCGATGGCGTAGATCCCTGGGACATTTGTCTGGTAATCGGCATCGACGACCACCCGCCCCGCCTCAGTCTTCACGCCGAGTTCTTCCAGGCCAAGACCCGCGGTGAGCGGTCGGCGGCCGACCGCCACCAGCACCTTGTCACAGACGATCTCCTGCACGCCCCCCGCGACCTCCACCCGCGCCAGCAATCGGCCGTCGCGCTTTTCGACCCCGGCGACCTTAGCGCCCATGAGAAAGCTCATTCCCTGTTTTTTGAGACTGCGCATCAAGGCATCGGCGATCTGCCCGTCGGAGCCTGCCACCAGGCGCGGCAGCATCTCGGCGACAGTTACCTGAGCTCCGAGGCGGAGCCAAACCGAGCCGAGTTCGAGCCCGATGTAACCACCCCCGACAACGAGCAGATGCTCCGGGACCGCGCCAAAGCTAAGCGCTTCCCGCGCGCTCACCACGTCGACGGCGTCGAAGGGGAGCCCGGGGAGCTGCACTGCCTCACTTCCGGTGGCAAGCAGCAGCTTTTTCCCGAGGAGTGTCACTGGTACAGTGCCGCTCACCTGGACCTGGTGCGAGCCGTCGGCAGCCGCTCCCATCAGCTTTGCCACGCCGGGAATGCTGGTGATCTTGTTTTTCTTGAAAAGATAGGCGATGCCGTCGGTCAGCTTCTGAACGACGTCGTCCTTGCGCGCCATCATGGTGCCAAGGTTTAGGGTCGGCGCCGGAATCTCGATGCCGTGGCCCGCGAAGCGGTGCCGGGCCAGGTGAAACAGCTCGCTTGAGTCGAGCAGGGCCTTACTCGGAATGCACCCCTCGTTCAGGCAGACCCCGCCCAGCGCCTCGCGTTTTTCCACCACGGCCACCTTCATGCCGAGCTGTGCTCCCCGTATAGCTGCCACGTATCCGCCGGGTCCCGCGCCGATAACGATTAAGTCGAAAATCTCTTCAGACATTGCCTTGGACCCCCATTTTTAAGGTTTGCGTTTTTAAGAAGCTACAAGCAATTGAAACACAGAGCCACAGAGGACACTGAGAAAAACTGTCAAAATCCGAATCTTTGAATTCAAGAAACTAACTATGGCATCCCACTCTCAGTTACCCGGAATTGCCTGGTGATTTTCTCTGTGTCCTCTGTGGCTCTGTGTTTCGATATGCCTTTAGGTTTAACCTTCGAGGAGCATCTCTTCAGGCTCCTCGAGGTACTCCTTCACCCGCTTCAGAAAACTCACCGCACCCTTGCCATCGACAATCCGGTGATCGTAGGAAAGCGCCAGGTACATCATGGGGCGGATCACGATGACGCCGTCACGCACGACGGCGCGCTCCTGAATCGAGTGCATCCCGAGCACCCCGCTTTGCGGCGGGTTCAGGATGGGGGTGGAAAGGAGCGATCCGTAGACCCCGCCGTTGGATATGGTGAAAGTTCCACCCTCCAGGTCGCTGAGAGCCAGGCGATTGGTGCGCACCTTTTCTCCGAAACCCGCGATGGCCAGCTCGATTCCGGCAAGGGTCATCGTCTCGGCACTGCGCAGTACCGGGACCACGAGTCCTTTTTCGCCCCCAACGGCGACCCCTATGTCGCAGAAGTTATGGTAGACGATGTCGTCCCCCTCGATGCTGGCATTCACCTCGGGAAACTCTTTGAGCGCAGCGCAGCAGGCGCGCACGAAGAGCGACATGAAGCCGAGCTTCACCCCGTGGCGCTTCAGGAAAAAATCGCCATGTTTTTTGCGCAGCAACATGATTTGGCTCATGTCCGCCTCGTTGAAGCTGGTGAGCATGGCGGTGTTCTGGCGCACCGAGACCAGGCGCTGGGCGATCCGCTTGCGGATCGGGGACAGCGCTTTGCGGGTGACCCGCTCCCGATCGGTCCCGTTCGCCGGAACCCGGGCCGGTTCGGCAGCGGCCCCAGGGGATTTCTCCGCAAAAGGCTTCGCTTCCTCGGCCGGAGCGGCGGGAGGCGTAACTGCGGCCGGAGCCTGCGCTGCGCCCTGGGAAGCCGCCGAGGCTGCGGCCGGTGGGGCCGGTTCCGCCTTCAGTAGGTCTTCATTGGTCAGCCGACCACCGCGACCACTCCCCTTGAGCTCACTCGGCTCGACACCCATTTCACGAGCAAGCTTGCGGCCCGAGGGGGACATGGGCGGCGCCGGTCCGGCGGGTGCCGCCTGCTCAGGCTCTGCCTGCGGGGCTGCCTGGGGCGCCTGCGCGACCACGGCTCCCTGTTCGTCGATGGCGCCGATCACGGCACCGATCTTTACGGTTTCCCCCTCCTGAACGGAAATGGAGAGGACCCCGGCCGCATCAGCGGTAACCTCCAGGGTGACCTTGTCGGTCTCGATTTCACAAAGCGGTTCATCAAGCTCCACGTGCTCGCCGTTACTTTTGAGCCATCTCGCGATGAGCGCTTCGAACACGGATTCACCGACGGCCGGTACTTTTATTTCCATAATGCTTCCCCCCTACGGATTATAGCGATGCATAGATTTCATTGAGAAAAATGGGGAGGTTCCTGGGCGGTGCTCCGGGGATACGACGCTGCGCTCCGCGGCAGCCCCCTCACCCCTGCCCCTCTCACGCCTTCGCCGAGGCTTCGGCGCGCATGCCCGGGGGCGAGGGGTTCCCAGGATACCTTACGGGATCTGCAGCGCCTCGGCGACGATGCGCTCCTGTTCTACCCGGTCCAGCCGGTGCGAGCCGGAAGCGGGTGCGGCGGCGTCGGGACGCCCGACATAGCGCGGCTCTGCCCCCAAAAGCTCGGCAAGTGGGTTCCTGATGGAACGCCAGGCTCCCATGTTGCGTGGTTCTTCCTGAACCCAGCTGAAACGCGTTCCGGCTGGATACTTCCCGAGCGCTTCCTTCAACTGGTCGACGGCCAGCGGGTAAAGCTGCTCCACCCGCACCAGCGCGGTCCATTTCACCTGGTCTCTTTGGATGCGCTCGGCCAGATCGTAATAGATCTTCCCGGTGCAGATCAGCACCTGCTGCACCTCGCTGTCGGCCGGGTCGGCTATCACCTCATGAAAGGCTCCCCTGGTAAGGTCGTCCAGGCTGGAAACGCAGAGCGGATTCCGCAGCAGGCTCTTCGGGGTGAAAAGCACCAGAGGCTTGCGGAATTTTTGCAGCAGTTGCCTTCTCAGCACGTGAAAGAGCTGGGCCGGGGTGCTCGGATAAACGATCTGCAGGTTCTCGGCCGCCGCCAGCGCCAGGAAGCGTTCAATGCGCGCACTGGAGTGCTCGGCCCCCTGCCCCTCGTAACCGTGGGGGAGCATCAACACGAGGCCGCTGCAGCGCTCCCACTTCGCCTCGCCGCTGGCGAGAAACTGGTCGAGTATCACCTGGGCGCCGTTGACGAAGTCGCCATACTGGGCCTCCCAGATGGTGAGCGCATTCGGCGCCTCCAGGGAGTAGCCGTAATCGAAACCGAGCACGGAGTATTCGGCAAGCATGGAGTCGAAGGCGTTGAACACCGCTCCGTCATTGGCTACGGAACGAAGCGGCAGATAGGTGCTCCCGTCTACCTGGTCATTGAGCACCGCGTGCCGGTGGCTGAAGGTGCCGCGCCGCACGTCCTGGCCGGAGAGCCGGATGGGGAACCCCTGATGCAATAGCGTGGCGAAGGCGAGGGTCTCGACGCAGCCCCAATCGAGCGGTCCCCCCTTGGCAACCGCGTCGCGACGCTTGGCGAGCAGTGTCGCGACCTTGGGATGCGCGTTGAACCCCTGGGGGATGACGCAGAGCTTGTCCGAGAGCTCCTGCAAGGTAACTGCTGCGACCTCGGTCGATACGTGCTCCTTGGGCTGCCCGGGCTTCATCCCGCTCCAGCGCGCGAGGAACGACGACTCCATGGTGACCGCGTTTCTTTCAGTGGCACTTTGCCCCTGCGCGGCGACCTCGGCGTCAATCGCCTTCAGCTCCGCCTCGCTGAACCCGTCATCAAGGAGCTCCGCCTGGTAAATGGCGTGCAATTGGGGGCGCAGCTTGATCTGTTCGTACATGAGCGGCTGGGTGAAATAGGGCTCGTCCCCTTCGTTGTGGCCGTGCCTGCGGTAGCAGATCACCTCCAGCACCACGTCCTTTTTGAAGTTGTCTCGGTAGGCGAGCGCAAGTTCCGCCGCATGCAGCACCGCCTCGGGGTCATCGCCATAGACATGAAAGACCGGGGCCCGCACCAACTTCGCCACGTCGGTGGCATACAGGCTGGAGCGGGCGTCCGCCGGCGCGGTGGTGAACCCGATCTGGTTATTAACCACGATATGCAGCGTGCCGCCGGTCCGGTACCCCTCAAGCTGGGAAAGATTCAGGGTCTCCGCCACGACACCCTGGCCGGCGAAGGCTGCATCGCCGTGGATGAGCAGCGGCAGCACCTTCGCCTCTCCCTGCGCGCCCAAGCGGTCCTGGCGGGCCCGGCATTTCCCTTCCACGACCGGGTCGATCGCCTCCAGGTGGCTCGGGTTGGCGGTAAGGGTCAGATGGATGGAGCGCTCCCCGGGAAGGGTGAGGTCCGAGGAGAACCCCTTGTGGTACTTCACGTCCCCCTCGCCGACTACGCCATACTCAGCGTTGTCCGAGAACTCGGCGAACATGTTTTCGTGCGGCATCCCGAAGATGTTTACCAACACGTTCAGCCGCCCGCGATGCGGCATGCCGAACACGATGTCGCTTACCCCGAGCTCCGCAGCCTTCCTGACGACGGTGTCGAGCAGCGGGATCAGCACGTCCCCCCCCTCCAGCGAGAACCGGGTCTGTCCGGGGAATTTCTTTTGCAGTTGGCGCTCAAAGAAAGCGGCTTCCTTCAGCTTGCGCAGGATGGTGAGGCGCTCCTCGCGGCTGAAGTCACCGCGGTTGCAAGAAGGCTCCATGCGGTCGATGAGCCACTGCCGCTCGGCAGGGTCCTGGATATACATGAACTCGACACCGGTGGAGCCGCAGTAGGTGCTGCGCAGCACCTGCACGATCTCCTTCAGGGTGGCGGTTTGTTTCATGAAGCGTCGGGTGTGGAAGGTCTTCTCCAGGTCGGAGATTTCCAGGTCGAAGGCAGATAGAGCAAGAAATGGGTGGTCCATCTTGCAGGGGGAAAGTGGGTCGGTACAGGCAAGCAGGTGCCCGAGGTCGCGGTAGCGGTAGATCAGGGACTGCACCGCCGAGTGCTTCAGAGCGTCCTCGGTGGCCAGTGCGGCAGGGACGGGAGCCCCTTCGCCTGAGCTACCCAGCTCGAAACCGCTAAAAAAAGCGCGCCATTGTTCGGAGAGCTTTTCGGGGTCGCTCTTCCATAGGGTGAATTGGTTTTCGATCCAGAGGGGACTTACATTGTCCAGCAGACCCATCGTACGCTCCTTTTTCATGAATATAGGGAAGTGTAGCAGATGGGTTTAAGCTTTCAAGCCTCCCGTTTGCGCGCATAACGCCAGACGGAGACCTTTTCCAGGGTGATCATACCCCCATTCATCATGGCCTCGACCTTAGGAAGCACCGCTTCGAAACGCTCCCTGTCGTCCACGACCTCGACCACCATCGGCAGGTCGGAGGAGAGGCGCAAAAGCCGGTCGGTATGGTACATGTGGTGCGCGCCATAGCCCGCGATGCCACGCAACACGGTAGCTCCCGCGAAACCCTCGGTCCGGAACAGCTCCACCAGCGCCTCGTAAAGCGGAACGTGAACGTGCTTGTCACTCTCTCCAATGAAGATCCTCAGTAGCGCCTGTTCACCCAGTGTCTCTTTGGAATGCATGCCTATTTCTCCCTTAATCGGGCGGGTGAACCGCACCGACGCTAAAACATTATTTTTATTCAATGTCACCTCTGCCGCGCTTCTGCTCCCCATGGGGCGCCGACGCAGCAGGCATGACGGGTCTTAGAGTGCCCGCGCCACGACGATTCCGACCCAGGTGCAGGCAAGGCAGGCGACGAGACTCAGCAGTACATTGCCGAAGGCGATCAGGAACGCCCCCTCTTCCAGCAGTCGGAAGGTTTCAAAGCTGAAGGTAGAAAAGGTCGTGAGCCCCCCGAGGAAACCGATGGTGAGCGCGATCCGAAGGGTCGGCGGAACCAGGGCGCTCCGGATGGAGAACTCCATGATGAAGCCGATAAGAAAGGCGCCGACCACGTTGACGGCGAGGGTGCCATAAGGAAATCCCCTTCCCAACAGCTGGTAGATCCACCCGGAAAGGAAATAGCGGGCGAGGCAGCCGAGTGCGCCCAAAATGCCTATGTAGGCGATTTGCTCCATTACCTAATCTCTTCGAGCGACGAAAGCTGCGAGTACCGGAACACGCGTCGAACGCACGGCCGGGTTAGAAGGACCAGCCGACGTTCAGACCGAACAAGTCGGACGAGGACTTCGGTTGATACAAAAAGCCGGGTCCGCTTTGCAGAGTGACTGGCACCAGAGGCGACTGGGAGTAGCGAAACCCCTCGTAAGAAAGGGCAAACCTCAGGTGCCGATAAGTCATGCCAGCCTCTGCGAAGCCGCTCCAGCGCCCCCCGGGTTGAACGGTGACCGGCCCCGTGCCGACAAAGTCCACGGTGTTTCCCGTGTAAAAGGGGTATTTAGCTCCCCCTTCCGTGAAGAGGGCTATCTGGGTTTCGTACTGGTACCGGGCGCGGACCCCCATCTTCCCATAGACACTTTGCCAGTGCTCGGTATAGCCGGAGGTGGAAAAGGGCACGTTGTCAGTATCAAGTGCGGTGGAATCTTGCAAGCCACGCAACCACCAGCGATACCCGACCCCCCCGAAGGGCTCGAAGGAAAATGATTCATGAGGGAAGTTCCAGCCGAGATCAACGAAAAAATCGCTGCCCACGTAGGTGACGTCCGTGTTTACCGGGCGCTCGCTCAGGTTGGGATGAGCCGTGTCGATTTGGGTATGTCCCCTATAATCAACGACCGACCCAAAAAGCTTCCCGTCCAGCTTCAAGAGCAGGTTTTGCTGATAGAGGTTAAGAAGCGCAGCCCCTTCCAGGCCATACAGCACCCCGCTTTCCCTGACATTCCTGACCCCGGCAACTCCATATTCCTGCCAGTCGAAGGATTCAAACCTCAGGTTGAGATCCCACTCCCTTACCAGTTTAGGACCCTCGGCTAAAGCTGGAGCGCTGCAAGACAGGCAGGAAAACAGTAACAGCACCAACACTCTCACGCAAACGACCTTCAAGCTAACTCCGCTGAGTGAAAACCATTTTTCAGCGGCTTTCATGGCTAGAACTTCCTGGCTAACAACCTTTCCCTATGTGCTCACCTGCCGGGGGAACCGTAAGAACATCCTGCCGGCGTGCAATTATTCGCAGCAGGGAGGATGCTCCTTCGGGAGCCGGCAACAAACCAAAGCCAATCAGGACTCGGTTTCTTCTTTTTTCTTGCGCGGTGCACGCGGCTTCTTCGGCTTAGCCTCGGTGGACTCGACCGGCAGTTGACCGGCTTTCGCTTCGGAAGGGGATGCCTGCTTGCGCGCCGGACGCTTCTTAGCTCCAGCCAAAGCCGGCTCGCTAGCTGCCGCTGCGGACTCGACCGGAGTTGAGCCCTCGGCAACCGAAGCGGCTGCGCTGCCGGCTTTTGCAGTCTTCGGGGCCCGAGGAGCCCGGGGAGCCTTGGCTGCCTTGGCCGGCGCTGCGGCCACGGAGGCCGCAGGGGCATCGCTATCTGCGGACTCAAGAACCGGGGTTGCCCCCTCGGTCGGCAGCGGCTTTGCTGCGCCTGCGCCCCGGGGGGGCCTGCCACCTTTGGCGGGCTTCAGCTCTGCAGGCACAATCGGGTCGCCTCCGACAGCTACGGGATCGGCAACGATAGCAACCGGAACGCCCTCGATGGCAATCGGAAAGCCTGCAACGCCAGCCGGAACGGAGGCGAAAGAGCCCGAAACCGCGGGCGCTTCTGCGAGCCCTGCAGCCGGCTGCTTCCGGGTACGTGCCGGACGGGGCTTTCTGGCTTTCTCCGTTGGGGTTGCAGGCTCAACAGAAGCTGCGGGCTCGGCGGCTGCTTCAGGCCGCTCGACGCCACCTTCTTCAGCGTCGGCAGCGGCTTCCAAAGAGACCGCTTCCTGAGAGGACTTCCCGCCACGGCGTCTCTTGCGGCGACGCTTCTTCTTCCCTTCCTCGCCCGCGTGCTCTGCTCCGTGCTCTGCTCCGTGCTCTGCTCCGTGCTCTGCTCCGTGCTCTGCTCCGTGCTCTGCTCCGTGCTCTGCTGCCTCCCCCTCGACCGGCGTCTCTGCCTGCGTCAGGCCGGAAAACTCGCCCGCAGGTTCCGGGACGGCGACCAACTCACCGTGTTCTGCAGGCTCGGCGCCCATTGCTTCCAGGGAGACTTCCCCGACTGCCGCGGCTTCTGCTGCGGCACCCTTACCGCCCCGCTTGCGCTTGCGCCGACGTTTCTTTTTCTGCTCTTCCTGCTCTCCCTCGGGGGCCGCGACTTGTTCCGCTGTGACGGCAGGGACCGGCTCGTGAGCCTCGTGAGGAGCATGGAGCGGGACCGCCTCGGCCGCGACCACGACATCGATTTCCGCCTGCGGCTTGGCCTTCCCTTTCTTCTTTTTCTTGCGCCCGTCGGCGGCTGCCACGGCTTCCTGAGCGGGAGCCTCTTCCCGAACCGGCCGGGCGGGGAGCACCTTTTCCGGCATTTCTTCCTGGGCGATCTTCTCTCTTTTGACGAGTTCGAGCTCCATCTGGTTCAAGAGGAAGGAAGGCTTCCCCTTCACCGTCACCTCGATGTCGTAATCGCTCTCGATCTGGGACAGCTCGTGCCTTTTGCGGTTCAGCAGGTAGTAGGCGACCTCCAGCGGGAGGCTCCCCACCACTTCGCCGATGGTTCCCTTGGCAGCCGCCGCGTGGACCTTCCTGAGGAAGGAGAGGGCCATTGCCTCGACCGACTTCACCTTGCCGCGTCCATCGCAGTGCGGGCACTCCAGGGAGCTGGCCTGGTTCAGCGTCTGACGGATACGCTGGCGGGACATCTCCAAAAGACCGAACTCGGAAATGCGCGCCACGTTCACCCGCGCCTTGTCAGCCTTGAGCGCCGTCTTGAGGGTCTTTTCCACCTCGGCATTGTGCTTTCTGTCGCGCATGTCGATGAAGTCGATGACGATCAGCCCGCCCAAGTCGCGCAGCCGGAGCTGCCTGGCCGCCTCCTCGGCAGCCTCCATGTTGGTCTTGAAAGCGGTGTCCTCCACCCCCTTCTCGCCGGTCGACTTACCGGAGTTGACGTCGATGGAGACCAGCGCCTCGGTCGGCTCGATGAAGATGGAACCGCCCGACTTAAGGGGGACCTTCTTTTCATAAATCAGGTCGATCTGCTCCTCGAGCTGGTAGCGCGAGAAGATGGGCCGCTTTTCCTGGTGCATCTTGACCAGCTTCTCAAACTGCGGGTCGATCTCCTTCAGGCATTCGCGCACGTCCTTGTAGACGTCCTTGCAGTCCACCAGGACCTCGTCGATGTCCGCCGAGAAGTAGTCACGGATGGTTCTTATGATGAGGGCCGACTCCTGGTAGATGAGTCCCGCCCCCTTCATGGTGGCACCCTGCGCCCGGACCCCTTCGTACAGGGCGATCAGGGAATCAAGGTCCTTCTGCAGCTCTTCGCGGCTGCGCCCGACCGCCTCAGTCCTGATGATGTAGCCGTACCCCTCGGGGATGAGCATCTCGGAGATGATCTCCTTCAGCTTCTTTCTCTCACCCTCGGCCTCAACCTTGCGCGAGATCCCGGAAGAGTCGCTCCCCGGCATCAGGACCATGTAGCGCCCTGGCAGAGATGCGTAAGTGGTAAGCGCGGAGCCCTTGTTGTCGCGCTCCCCCTTCTCAACCTGAACGATCAGCTCCTGGCCGCGGCGCAGCACCTCCTGAATGCGAGGGCGCCGGTGTCTCTGGTCCTCGGGGACGTCGTCGCGCCACTTCCAATGTTCCGGGTGCAGCTCGCCCATCTGCAGAAAGCCGAGCTTCTTAAGGCCGATGTCCACGAAGGCCGCCTGCAGGCCCGGTTCCACGCGAACGACCACGCCCTTGTAAATGTTGCCGCGGATCTGTTCGTTACCGGCGATCTCTACGTCCAGATCCACCAGGCGTCCGTCTTCAACGATCGCTACCCGTGCCTCCTCGGCATGAAGCGCATTAATTAGCATTTTTCTCGACATATATGGTTCTTTCCTTTCATTGGAGGCTCAGGGTGGCTGCGGAAGGAACTCCGGCGCGCCCCGCGCTCATTTTTTTGACCGGCCGCAAGCTCGACCGGTAGCTTCTTCTATATGCAGCCCCCACCAGAAGGGGGTGTCAAAGACTAATGAAAACCGAGTGATTATAACAGAGTTTAACGCAGTAGCACATAAAAAAGCGCAGGTTGGCGTTCCAAAGGTAGTCGCGGGAGGATAAATGCGATTTACGCCAGGCCGGGCGGCCATTAACCCATAGTTATTCATAAAGTTTCACCTACCTATTCAAGAGCACCGTAGGGGCGACCGGCGGTCGCCCTCACACCCTTTCGCATGACTTTCCGCCTCAGGCGAAAGGCTTTGCCCGTGGACAAGGGCGACCGCCGGTCGCCCCTACGCAATCGTCCTGATCCGGCGCACCACCCGGCGACACCGTACTCCCGCCCTATTAATGATTTTGCCTTGCCGGAGATTTATGATATTTTGCCGCTTAGTTTGTTAACCCGCAAGGAGTGGTAAGGTCATGAAAGAGATCAGGATCGACACCACACCGCTCAACCCCATTTACCTGGAAATGGGTGCGGCGGTGCAGGATTCGCAGCGACTCGAGCTTTACATCTCCTTTATCGTCACCCTTCTCACCGATCTAAGCGGAGGGACTCTCTCTGACGACGAATTCAAAGGGTGGATGGATAACCTCGGGAATCAGACACTCGGCCGGCTCATCGAGGAAATCAAGAGTAAGGTCGGGTTCACCGATGATGCTGTCGATACCCTGCGTAAGGCTCTGAGATCCCGCAATTTCCTCATTCACCGCTTTTATAATGCGCGCTCCGGACTGCTCTTGAACCAGACTGGCAGGGAAAAGGCGCTGCTGGAAATCGGCCAGAAAAGAGCCGCAATCAACAGTGCTAATGCCATCCTCGACCCTGTCATGAATGACCTCATCAGGCTAAAGGGGATCGACGTGGAACAGGTTAGGAACGAAGTCCAGAGCAGGTTTGAAGCCTGAAACGAAACAACCGCGCTTTCGGCCGGCCCACCTGGTGCACGCCCCGCTGGGGGCAAGACGGGGATTCGGGATTTACTGCAACCAGGAGACTTCATGATACGTGATTTTCAAAATGTAAGCGCCATCGCACATGTCATTCAGCTTTCCGTCGCCCCGGTGTTTCTGCTCACCGCGATCGGCACCATGCTGAGCGTCATGACCAACCGCCTGGGGCGCGTCATTGATCGGGCCCGGGTCCTGGAAGCGCGGCTGGAAGTTGCCCCCCCTGAAGGAGTGCCCCACCTGCACGCCTACCTCGCCACGCTATCGCGCCGGGCGGACCTCATCGGCCATGCCATCACCTTGTGCACCTGCACCGCAGTGCTGGTTTGCACTGTCATCGCGCTGCTCTTTCTGGGCGATTACCTGCGTTGGGACATGTCGCTTCCGGTGGCACTGTTCTTCATCCTGGCAATGGCGCTACTGGTGGCTGGACTGATCAATTTTCTGCGCGAGATCTTTATAGCCAAGGCGAGTCTGCGTATTGGCCCGACCTTGCCGCGCAAGGTTGCTAAGGTGATGGGGGTTTAGGGGGGAGGGAGCGTTTAAGCCAGGCGGAAGCGTTAATTAATGGCCTGGGGGCAGGGGTGAGGGATTTGGGCGGTGGGGATGGGGACAGGGAATCCGGATGCAGGGCGCTGAACTAGCTACACAGAGTGAAGCAGAATTAAGCCGAGCAAAAGCGAGCCAAGGAGAGCGACATGGATCAGCCAACGCCGTTCGTGACATCCCGAATCCCGGTTTTCGACAGCCACTTCCATATCATCGACCGGCGCTTCCCGCTGGTACCCAATGACGGCTACCTGCCGGGCGACTTCAGCTGTGCGGACTACCTGCAGCGCACGGCCAACCTTCCACTGGCCGGTGGGGCGATCGTCTCCGGGTCCTTCCAGGCCCTGGACCAGGACTACCTGATCGATGCCCTGGCAACGCTGGGACCCGCCTTTGTCGGAGTCACGCAGCTACCGGCGAGCGTCAGCGACGCCGAGGTGCTGAGATTGAACCAGATCGGGGTGCGGGCAATCCGTTTCAACCTAAAGCGCGGCGGCTCGGAGAAGGTCGAGCATCTAGAGCGGCTGGCCCAGCGGGTCTTCGAACTGGCACGCTGGCATGTCGAGCTCTACGTCGATTCCAGCGACCTGCCCGAACTCAAGGATATTCTGTTACGGCTCCCGGCGGTCAGCATCGACCATCTGGGCCTTTCTGGGGGAGGGTTCGCCACGCTACTGGCCCTGGCTGAGCGGGGGGTGCGTGTCAAGGCTACGGGCTTTGGACGGGTCGATTTCGACGTGAAAGTCGCACTGCAGGAACTTTGCGCAGCCAATCCGGCAGCGCTCATGTTCGGGACGGATCTACCCTCCACGCGGGCACCGCGCCCCTACCTGGATGATGACCTTCTTTTGCTGATCGATGCCTTGGGGGAAGAAATGGCGCGCAAAGCGCTCTGGGAAAATGCGGTCGATTTCTACCGCCCAAAAGGGTCGCAACCCGGGGCGCTGGACTGACCTCCCCGGGATTACCACCGCCTCAAATATGGCGCCTTCCCCCTCACCCAAGCCCTCCCCCGCCAGGGGGGAGGGAGAGTTTAACCAGTGGTAGGGAGAGTTCGCCCGACGGAATAGTTTTAGTTAACGAAACGGCAGTGACCTCAGACCTCGGGTGTGGCAACTAAACGCGAATAGGCCTGCTGAAGCGACTCCAAGTGCCTGTTGTCGGCGTTGGTGATCGCCAGGAACGATTTTTCGTAGCTTTTGTCGGCGAACTCTATCACGTTTCCCATCATGAAACCGTCCAGCTTTTTTTCCAGATCGATGGCTATCCTGAGCGCCTCCGCGACGGAAGGGGGTGTTTTATTTACCTTATCAATCACCGAGCGCACGAAGAGCAGGGCGACTTCCGCATCAACCAGATCGATCCGTATCGTTTCGACGATGTTGCTACGTCGCAATTTAGCTACCAGCGCAAAGAGCCTGGCATGATTTTCTTCCTCCATGGCAGTCTTCAGCCAGAGCAAAAACATGTCTCTGTCATCTTTGAAAAGTTCGGCAAAGTGGTGGTAAAGTTCCGCACAGGAAAATTCCACCGCCTGGCAAACCTCCAATACATCCTTGGTTCCCAATCCAATACTGTGTGTCACGTTTCTCCCCCCCGGGCTTGCTTTCTTACATGTTCCTACATTCCGCGGAACTATTATATTTTATATTGACAATTGCTTAAGTTTATACGATTTTCCTTGATACATAAAGATAAATTCACGGTCCCTGTATCAGTAAAGATTAACCCTCGCTTATACTACCACGGCCATTCTACCGTTCTTTACCCGATCCAAAGGGATTTACATGTCGGAAATCCTATTCATAGCGATCGACCCTTGCATACTGGCACTGGTCGAGAATCTGCAAGAGTTGGTCGAGCGGAGGATCTGGCTGGAATCCGACTATACCAGTGGCATCAAGAAAATCTTCGCCTCGCCCCCATCGATTGTCTTTCTGCAACACAAGATAGGTGCCGTGGCGTGCGATAAGTTAGCAAATCAGGTCAAGATGCTCCTGGAAGGATCGCCAGTCCCGATGGTCCTTTTGTCGGATGAGTCGGTCATGTCGTACAGCGTGGTCTCCACCTATGAGGCCTGCTTCGACCTCTGCCTGCCCCTGGAGGAACTAAGCCTGCAGGTCCAGCAATTGCTGCACACGCTACCGGAAATCCGCTGGAAGGAACCTGCGCAGTTCATGCCCGGCATGCTTCCCTTAGAAAAGACTTGGGAGATATCCGCCGCCCTGCCGCCAGAGACAGCCACGCTGAAATCTGACACGCTGCCGCCAGAAACAACCCTGCAGACCTTTGAAGCGCAACCGCTAGAGGGGACCATGGAGATATCTCTGCCCGCCGCCACTGACTATATGGCGTTCCCCTGGCAGGAGGCCGCAACCGGGACTCAGTTCCCACCGCTCGGGGGCGCAACCCTTGAGGCGTTCGAGACCAATGAGGTGGTAAGCAGCGACCGGTTCCCAACTCCAGGGGAGCAGGACCCACAATTTCTGTCCGACTTCCTCGAGGACCGCTTTGCCATCTCGCCGCTCCCCGTCGCCTTTGACGGAACCAATCGCCTGGACGCGGCGCCCAACTACCCCGCAGCTACCCAGCAAGATTCCCGAAGCGACCTGCGTCGCCTCGAAAGAGAGGACCCCCGTCTGGTTTTCGAGGGCCTCCACGAGTCACGCCCGGAACCCACGCTTGCCGTCCCCAAGCCAATTGGCCCCAGGCCGGGCGGGAAGAAAGCGGCGCCGATGGCGCCCCTCAATAAAATTAACGGAAGAGTTCCTCAGACCGCCTCGCCACGGCATGAGCCCTCCGCAGAAAACCAAACACGGCGCACGACTTCCCCGTCGGACGACGAGCTACCCGAGTCGGTGGCGGCCAGCCTTGGCATCAAAAAGGAAGGCCCCAGGTATTTTCGCGGCGTGCTCATCGGAATGCTCCTGATCATCTGCCTCGCCTCGCTGGACTTGCTGATCACGCTGCACCGTAGCTCGGGGCCCGAGGTCGCTCAGGGGATTGCTGGCCGCGAGAGCAGCTTGAAGGCGCCCCAGACGGCGCCCCGACCGGCAACTCCGCAGCTGCCGCAGTTCATCCCCCAGGTAGCCCCGGATCGAGGCTATCCGGCAAGCCACCCGGGATGGGAGCGCTATCAGGCAGACGGACTGGAATACCTGATCTACCGGGAGAAAGGGAGCATCGTGGCGGTTCAGGTGCTAAGCCAGCAACCCGGAGCCATCTCTACCCCCTTTCTGAAGACCTGCATCCGAGTCAGCGCGGGAGCCGAGCAGGTCGCCATCAAGAAAACCGAGGAGCGTAGCGGCATTCAGATCACCACCGGCACCCTGCAAAACGGCGGAGAATTGGCGGTATATAAGGCGGTTCCCGCCGGTGAGATACGGGGGTTTGTCATCTCCTTCCCGACCTCCGCCCTGGCTCCAGTACGGGATGCCAAGAAGTGACACGCTAACCTCGCCAATAAAACTTTCGTCAGCCCCAGGGCTAAAGCATGATCCGCTACCAAAGCGGTGCAATTTCCGGAGTACCCTATGCCGATTAATCCCAGATCCAAACGTCTCTGGCATCCCCTGCTCGTCTTGGCCATTTCTCTGGCTGCGCCTGCGCTGTCGCACGCCATCGACCCGAAATTCGAGCTCGACCCCGGAGCACTGGGAAAAAAGTTCGCCGCTCCCCCTTCCCCTGCCGCGGCCAAGCAGGAACCTGCCGCACCCCGGCAAGAAAGCAAAGCCCCCGCCAGACAGGAAGCCAAGGGGGGAACCAGGAAAGAGGCCGCAAGCGCCGGCAAACGGAGCAAGAGCGGAGCGCAGCACGAGAAGCGCCAGGTCACGAACCACGCGGAAAGTGGCGCGGTTAGCGAGGGAAAGCTGTCGAGTTATACCGTGAAACCGGGGGATCACCTGTACCGGTTGCTGGCACGGGAGTACGGAGTGACCGGATCCCGGGCTGACACCCTGGTGCAGCAGATCTTGCAGCTCAACCACATCACGAATATCCACCGCCTGAAGACAGGGTCCACGCTCCTGATTCCTTTGGCCCCACCGGAACTTGCCAGCCAGAGCGAGCAGACTGGTGCTGCCCCGGCCGCGCAACCGGAAACCTCAGGAAAGGGAGCCCCCCCGGCAGCGGCGGCCAATTACCAGGTCAAGCTCATCAAGATAGGGCAACGTGGTGCATCCGACCCGGTCGACGGGGCCCGAGAGCTTTGGAACCGGCTGGTACTGGCGGTCGCAGGACGGAGCGGCGCTCACTTTGATTACAGCTCCAATGCCTTTTCGCTATCGCTGGATCCCGAAAGGTACCCGACGCTGCCGGCTCAAGACGGCGGTACCATCCTGGTGGACGCCGCTGGGACCCTCCCGCCGCTGGTGCGCTCCCTGATCCAGGAAAAAAATCCGCAGGTACGGATCGTCTCGGAAAACGCCACCAGTCCGCAAAGATTCTACCGATCCCTGCTGGCGGCGGCACAGTTCTACTCCTTCGAGGAGGACTTCTCCGTCGATTTCGGAAGCGACCCGAAGATCACCATGCGCGCGGATTTCAAGATCGAAAAAAGCCCCGACAGCGTGTTGCGGCAGGACGTCACCCTGCTTAACGTGGGCCAGAACCGGCGCACCACGCCGGACGGATTGGTCAGGTTGTTGGCGGGCAACGGTTTCCGGCTGGTGGAGTCGGGAACACCCTCCTACCAGGTGCCAAGCGGCGCCGGCGACCTGCTGTATCAGGTCACCGAGCAGGAACCCAAAAAGATCCTCGACTCCTTTTTAGATGCCCTCTCGGTTCCCTTCGAGACCGGTAAGAACCTGGACCTCTACGCCCGGGAGAATATCGGAGTCCGTCTCGACGTGCCGGTCGACCGTTATTTCGAGGATAACGGCCAGCGTTACGCGGTCGCTCTTTTTAACGGCGACCCGGTTACCTACACCCTGGTCCGACTGCTGGAAACCAAGGGGTACCGGGTCATCATGCTCGACAAGGGAGACGATTTCCACAGCGTCGCCGACAAAGTGCTGTCGCGACTGCATATCCCCGGAAGATTTGGCGATTACGACCTCTGGTCGGCGCGCAACGTGGGGTACGGAGTCCGGATGTCCGGAGCCATGATCCGCGACAACCGCAACGGCGACCGGAATCTTTTTGTCACCAACCGCAACCTGGATCCCTTGGTGAAGGAGTTGGCAGACATCAACGGGTATCATCTGCTGGGCGGCAGATAGCAGCCCTTCCTGGAAATCCGGATCCGCAAAAGAGAAAAAGGGTGCTGACAGGTCAGCACCCTTTTTTTACTTAAACGACCCGTGTGAACGCTCCCTCCCCTTCAAGGGAGGGCCGGGGTGGGGATGGGGATATTCAGAGCCGCCCTTAGCCCGGGTAACGTCCGCCGTTTACGTTGATAGTCTGACCGGTGAGATAGCCGTTAGCGACCAACATGAGCGCTACTGCCGCGACCTCCTCGGGAGTTCCAAAACGCCCCACGGGAATCATTTCGGGACGCAGCCGCGACAGTCCAACGAGCATATCGGTTTCCACCGGACCCGGTGCGATGGCATTGGCGGTGATCCCTTCCTTGGCGAGTTGCGCGGCGTAATAGTGCATCAGGCCGATGACACCACCCTTGGATGCAGCGTAATGGGCGCCCACCACCCCTCCCATCTGGGCTGCGACCGATGACAGCCCGATGATCCGGCCCCAGCGTGAGGCGCGCATATCCGGCAGCACCGCCTGGGTCACCAGGAAGGGTGCCTTGAGGTTGACCGCCAGCATCTCATCCCAATCCGCTTCAGTGATTTCCTCGACGCTCTTGAATGCGCCAATGCCGGCATTATTAACCAGGATGTTGACAAGTCCCATTTCACGGTGGATTTTCTCTACCATGTGCACCACCTCGGAGGCCCGGGAGACATCCCCCTGGACCTGGAGCGCACGCCGCCCCAATGCCCTGATCTGAGCGCATACCTCCTGGGCAGCCCCTTCGTTACTGCGGAAATTGACTGCGACATCGGCACCGGATCGGGCTAGCGCCAGGGCGATGGCTCTGCCGATGCCGCGACTTGCCCCGGTAACCAGGGCGACTCTTCCGGAAAGATCATTACTCATCTTGCTCCTCCATAAAGTTTGACAGGTCAACGAGATGCACCCACTCAAGGCCACGGCAGATTAGAAGACCGGCCTACCCCACAAGCTCCAGAAAGCTTTGCGCAAACTGCGGGCCGTTGGCCTGGTCCTCGTGCTTGAAGTAGATGAAGGCATCGGTCCACTCCTGCTCCCGCACCTGCTGCAGCCATTTTTTCAGTTCCTTCACGCCATAATCCTGGCGCCGCAGGCGCAGATATCCCCAATCGGCCGTCGCCACCAACGGTACCTCGAGGCCGTTTTCCGCCTCGGCGATGCAAAGCGCTGCCCGATGCTTGCGCAGCAAGGCAAAGACCTCCTCGTCGAACCAGGAAGGATGCCGAAACTCAAAGGCCACTCGATAGTATTTCGGCGGAATTAACAGCAAAAAGCCGCGCAGGCGCGCCAGATCCTTGGGGAAATCCGGCGGCAATTGAAACAGCAGGGGCCCTAGGCGCTCCCGAAGCACGCCGGCGACCTCCAACAGGTAGGAGACCGACTCGTCGGCGTCCGTCAGCCGGTACTGGTGGGTAATGCGCTGGGGCGCCTTGAGCGCAAACTTGAAATCGGCCGGCACCTCACCCGCCCACGCCTCCAGTGCCGCCGCCCTCGGCATGCGGTGAAAGGTGTTGTTGATCTCCACGCTGCGGAAACGCCCGCCGTAATAGTGCAGCATCTGTTTTTCGGAGAGATCCGCAGGATAGAAGGAGCCCTTCCATTCCGGGTAAGAAAATCCGCTGGTTCCGACGTAAAGATTCATGGTGCGCCCCCTGGTAACGGAAGGAATTCCACGGCTGCAGCAATACCACTGCAGATTAAAGCATGCACCCGGCAAGTCAAGCCATTCTAATGTCTGTCTCGTCCGACGCGCTACAGCTTGACGCACAGATTATGGTCAGGTAAAATGACCAGTATGGAGGGAAAACATGAAACAGTACAACATTGCCGAAGCGAAGGCCCGCTTCTCCGAACTAGTTAAACTGGCACTGCAGGGGGAAGAGATCGTTATCGCCAGGGATAACAGGCCGCTACTCAGGCTGGCACTTGTCAATGAGGTGAGGAAGGAGCGCCGGCCCGGTTCAGCCAAAGGCCAGATCCTGGCCGTGGCCCACGATTTTGATAGACTGCCGGAGGATTTCAAGGAGTACATTTGATGCCGCGCCTGCTGCTGGACACCCACGCATTCCTCTGGTGGGTAGATGACGCTCCCCAGCTCTCCGTTGCGGCCCGGCGGGCAATCGGAGACGCCAGCAACGAATGCTATCTGAGCGTCGCCAGTTGCTGGGAAATGGCGATTAAATCGAGTCTGGGCAAGCTTCGGCTGGCAAGGCCAGTCGAGCGTTTCGTCACGGAGCAACTGGCTGCCAACGGCTTTACCCTGCTCGGCATCGAGCTGCGTCACACGGCAAAGGTCGAGAAGCTGCCATTCCATCACCGCGACCCGTTTGATCGGCTGTTGATAGCCCAGGCGATGGTGGAAAAGCTCTGCGTGGTATCGGCGGACAGTGCCTTCGCGGACTACGGAGTAAAGCTCCTCTGGTGATCGACTCCTCGCTTAAATCCCGGCCCCGATCGGCTGCGGGGTCTGGAGTTCGGTCACCCGTTTCATCTCGCCAATAAGATCCTTCACCTTGAAGGGCTTGGAGAGCCGTCGAAACCCTCCGGCAGAAAACCCCCTTGTCGCCACCTCACACACTTCCTTGCCGCGATCGTTGAGTATGCTCATGCACCTGTTAACGTGAATAGCTGAACCAAAGCACGATCATTTTCCAATTGCGATGGGTTCCTTCCGGGGAGGCGCCGGGCAGTATCCCCCCTGTGGAACAGGGGGGAAGGCTCGCGTAGCGAGACAGGGGGGTCTTTAGCCCAGGCAAACCACCCCCCTGCCTCTCTACGTTCGGCTTCCCCCCTATTTCATAGGGGGGATAAAGCGCCGCGTCTGACGTGAACTAAAGGAGCTGTCAAACGCTCCCCAGCACCCGTTTCATTTCACCGAGCAGGTCGTTTATCCGGAACGGTTTGGAGAGGTAACCGTCGAAGCCTTCCAGCAGAAAGCGCTCCCGGTCCCCGCGCAGGGCATAGGCCGTCAGGGCGATTACCGGCTGGTGCCGACCGGTCTGCTGCTCCCGCCCGCGGATTATCTTCAGCGTGTCACTGCCGTTTAATACCGGCATCTGGTGGTCCATCAGCACGACATCGAAGGAAGCATCTTTCAGAGCTATGAGGCAATCCTTGCCGTTTTGGGCCGGGACGACCTCATGCCCGATCTTTCTCAGCAGCGTTATTCCGAAGGCAGCGCCGATGGCGTTGTCCTCGACAAACAGGATGCGCAGCGCCGGCCCCTCCCAGGAAACCATCGGTTCGTCGGGGAGCTCGTCCCCCGCCGGCTGATTTCCGGCCACCAGGAAGGGAAGAATCACCTTGAAGCAGCTCCCGACCCCCAGTTGGCTGGTAACGGAAATGTCCCCTTCCATCCGTTCCGCCAGGCGGCGGCTGATGCTAAGCCCCAGCCCGGTGCCGCCAAACTTGCGGGTTATGGAGCTATCCTCCTGTTCGAACGGGGTGAAGATCTTCTCCAGTGCCTGGGCGGGGATGCCGATGCCGATGTCGCGCACCGCGATCTGCAGGTGCAGGGCGCGTTCGGACTGATCCAGCACCTGCACCGAAATGGTGATTCCCCCCTGTGCCGTGAACTTGACGGCATTTCCCAGCAGGTTGGCAATAATCTGCTTGATCCTCAGCTGGTCGCCCACCAGGACCCGGGGGACCTCCTTTGCCAGGTCCACAACCAGGGAAAGCCCCTTTTGGTGCAGGCTTGATTTCTGAGTGGTGACCACGCTTTCGATACAGTCGTGCAGAGAGAACTCGGCAAGTTCAATGGTCGTCTTGCCGGCTTCTATCTTCGACAGGTCCAGGATATCGTTGATGAGCGCCAGCAGATTGTCGCCGGACTCAGCAACCGCCGCCACATAGGACCTTTGTTCTTCTGTCAGGTCCGTCATGGTCAGCAATTCAGCCATGCCGACGATGCCGTTCATAGGGGTCCGTATCTCGTGGCTCATGTTGGCGAGAAAGGTGCTCTTGGCGCGACTGGCCGCCTCGGCGGCGATTTTTGCAGCACTCAGCTGAAGATTCACGCTCTGCAGTTCCAGCGCCTGACGTTTCAGTTGGTGGTTTTTCTTTACCGACTCGCGCTGAAGGTTGATGAGTTCGTCGTTCATAGCCCCCATCTGCTCCAGGGCCTGGCTTTCGGAAAGGATCACTCTTTGGCAGAAAAGGAGCTGTCCGCTTGCCGTTGCGACCAGCCGGCAACTAACCACCCCGTCCACGCCTGAGGTGCGGCTGCAGCAAAGCCTGTGCTCCAAGCCGTCCCCAAGGTCACAAGCGCCGTATTCGAGAAAGCTAGCCAACGGCTCGCCCGCAGGGTTTTGCGGCGCCGGGAAGATTTGGCTGAAGCCGGGATTGCAATCCAGGATGTTCAGGTCAGCGTCCAGCAGGGCGACACCAAGACAGCTTGCCTCCACCAGATAGCATCCGATCTCGTAACTGTAGTTCCCCAGTTCGTCTTTCAGCATGGCGCGGCACTCCTTGCCGTCCACCACTGGCTGCATAGGGAAACGGCGCTTTCAGCGTCCGCGCCGAACCCGTCGGCGCCGATCTCCTGCCAGAGCTGCGGCAAGCCACTAAAGGCAATGCCGCCCACCATGATCTTGATATCTTTGGTGTGCGGGTCCTCCCTGATCAGGCTGATCATCTGCCGGGCCTTCTCCAAAGTGAATACCGTGGCGACCGAAAGTGCGACCATAAAGGGTTGGCGCTCCTTGAGCAGATTGATTAACTTGAGGGCGGAGCCATTCGCCCCCAGATAGCTGACGTCCCAACCGTCCATTTCCAGAAAATCCGCCAGCATCCTGGCGCCGACCTCATGCAGTTCATTGGGCCCGGACGACACCACCACCTCGCCTCGGGTTACCTCACTGAGGGATATTTTGGGATAAAGCGACGCCATGACACGTCCGACAATAGCTGTTGCCACATGCTCCTCGGCGATCGAAACCTGATTCTGCTCCCACAAGTAGCCGATTCTGACCAGCGCCGGCCAAATCACCTTCAGGTAAAAGCATCTCAGGTCGTCGGCGCTGCGGATGGATTGCTCGGCGAGATCGATTCCACCCTGGCAGTCTCCCTTTAAGAGCTGCGCTAAAAAGATCCGCAGCAGTTCATCGGTTTCACCAGATGCGGATGCGGAAAAGTCCGCACCGGCCCGGGAAAGGGATACCAGGTCTTCGTGATGCCGGGCCAGCCACCGATAAACCGCCAGAAGCTCTGCTGCCCAGACCGGTTCCTGGATACCGCTCTGTATGGCGGCCTCCCAGGCGGCAAACTTCAGCGGGAAAAAGTCATAGGAAAAGCCTCTTGAGTGGCAAGAGCTATATTCCCAGGCAATAGTCCGCACCAGGAACTCGCAAGAATTGAATTTGAAGACGAGAGACATGATCTTCGGGTGGTCCTGAAGATTCTTTTGCATCATCTCGACAGGACCGCGCCCGGTAAGTCCTCTTATTTCCGGATGGGCTGCGAGCTTTCCCTGTACCTGTTCCAGCAGCTTGTCGGACTCCCTGGCATAGGCCTCGGCCGCTTCGGTCGATACTCTGGGAAGTTCACAGTCACCGGCAAATAGTTCTTCCATCGTGGTTTTCACTCTCTCTTGTCAAATTCAGGTGCAACTATTCAGCGTCCCACGCCGCCGTTAGCGGCCCAGCATCAGAAAGTAACCTTTCGCCGATTCCTCCGGATTCATCTCCTGAGCAGCATCGCTGGGCGAATGATTATTCGCCCCTACACTCCCCGCTTATCTGTAGGGGCGAATCATTATTCGCCCTGCCCCAGGTGCCGGAGCTGAGCTGTCAGTCGACCGCTGGAGCGCGGTCCCTCTGGGCTAAAGAGTCAAAGCGCAGCCGAACGGGCCCGGGCAATGGTCTCGCGCACGGCGTCGCACCACTGCGCGCTAAAGCGCCCGGGATCGGTCAGCCACCCCTCGAGGCTCGCCACGGCCGCAGCTATCCCGGCCTTTTCATCGCTTACCGCCGAAACGATAAGCCTTCCGGTCCCCATCATGGTCCGGCCCAACTCGTCGTCAGTCACCCTGGCAAAGCCCTGACTGAGGCGGGCGCTGGTTTGCTCCGGGATATGTCTGGTGCGCTCCTGCTGTAGCCAGGTGGCGGCTTCCAGCAATCGGTCATACTCGCTCTGCTTCTCCCTATCGGTAGCGGCCAGCTCTTCATGAAGATAAAAAAGCTGTCGCTCCAAGGTGACCCGTGGCATGCCCCGGCTGGCGAGTACGCCACCCAGCCAGGCGACCTGGGCGATGATAAGCGGGGGGCTGAGCCCAACTAGGCTCGCCAGCCAAGCTGCGTCGGAGTCGGTGAAGCGCCGGCCGCGCTCGCCGTAGCGCGCATCAAAATAGGGAAACTCCCCGCGGCAGAGACGCCCGGCCGCCAGCGCCGCCGCGATTTCCCTGGGGTCAGCCGGAACGGGGTGGTTTCCCGCCTCGGGATTGAGGCACGCAGCGGAGAAGGTCATGGCGTCCGCCGCGGGCAGGGGATACAAAGCGGCGTGGATCTTCTCCAGAAAGCCGAAGGCCTCGGCAGCGGAGGCGGCTATTTTACCGGCCAGCTCCTCTCCCGCATCCAAACTGTTCATGAGTCCCGCGAAGACTCCCCAGTATTCATCGGTCTTTGCGCCGTACCCTGCGTAAAACGCAGCGCCGCTAAGGCTGTCAATGTTAAAGGTGCGCTCAACGTCCGGGAGGTGCACCCGGTTGCCGAGGATGGTTCCCTGCAGCGCGTAGACATACCCCAGCAGCGCAGCGGGGTCGTCAATAGCAAGGAGACGTATCCTGGCGGCCATGTCGTCGGATAGCCGTTTGACCGCGCCGATCTCCGGGATCATTTGGCTGCCAAAGCAGCAAAGGTCGCGCAGCAGATGGGTGAATCGGCTCTCTCCGATGCCAAGGACCATGCGCACCGACGGTTCAAGGACGGTCGCGCTTTCATGCTCCAGCGTGCCGAATGCCGTGGCGAAGGCGCGCAGCTGGTTGACGTAGGAGGCAAGCGGCAAGCTTTCCTGCGAGAGCGCGGCAAAAAAGGGGTGTTTTTCCAACCGGGTGTGCAGGGGCTCGGCCTCTTTTTTCAGGCGGCTCATGAGGGTTTGCGTCATGGAGTGGGGCATGGTGGACACCTCCTTGGGGCGGTACAGATCTCTTGGGAAGAAGATACCACCATCCGCCGGCCTTAACCAATCAACTTCTGCCCGATTAATGGAGGTGCCCTGACGCTAGGCGATGGTCGGCAAGGGTTCTGACATTAAGAGTGTCGACACCCACCCTCCCACCTCCCCGCTGCCATTAAGTTAATGATTCTGGCTGTCTTCAACTCGTTGTCTGGTACGCGTTGAACCGAAAGCCCGCCGGCTTTTCAGGAAATCAGCTTGAGGGCCCGCAACTCGTTTTCCAGGGCCTGCATCCTGATCGGCTTGACCAGGTAGGAACTCGCGTCCGACTCGTAGAGCGCCTTCATGATGGTGCGCGGGTCGTCGAGAGCCGTTGTCATGATGACTTTTACTCTTCGAGAGGCGGGAAGAGCCCGTGCGGTCTCCAGCTGCCGCATCGAGAGCACCGCCTGCAGGCCATCGATCTCGGGAATCATGATGTCCATCAATACGAGGTCATAGGGGCAACCGGATTCCAGAGCCTCACGGAACAAATCCAGGGCCTTTTGGCCATCTGCGGCCACATCAGAGCTGCCGTAGCGGGAAATCATCTTCTCCAGCACCTGGCTGGAAACACGGTCGTCTTCGACTATCAAACTTTTCATGCTGGTTTCCTTCGTCGGTTGGGGACGATGTTTTGTGGGTTTGGCTTTCAGGCCGGCTGTGCCAGGGCCGCCAGGCGTCGGGCGATCTCCCCTGCCGCCTGGGCGTAGTCTTCACTTCCCCGGCAACCGGGTGCATAGTCCCGGACCGGGCGGCGCAGGGCAAAGGCTTCGGCGAGCTTAATATCGGTGCGGATCCCGGCAAGGAGCCTTCCCGCCCCGAACTGGCGCGCCACCCCGTCGGTGACACTGCGGTGCTGCCCGATGCGGCGGTCCAGCATGACCGGCAGGAAGGCCAGGAGCTTCAGGTCCGGGTTGGGTCCCGACGCCACCTTGAAGAGGACCCGCGCCAGGCTGCGCATCCCTTCGCCTGAGAGGTGGTGCGGCACGAAGGGGACCAGGACTTTTCGCGCGGCGCAGAGTGCGTTCAGGAGCAGGTCGTCGAGGGAGGGGGGGGTGTCGATGAGGATAAGGTCATAGCGCCCGGTCAGCCCCTCGGCCTCCAAAGCCCGCGCCAGGCGGGTCTGGTCGCCGCTGCCCGAGCCGTGCTCGAAGAGTGGATCGGCCGGGCAAAGATGCAGGTTGGGCCAGGCGGTCGGATAGACGGCATCGGCCAGGCGAAAGTCATCGGAAAGAAAGAGACCGTGCGCCGTGGGCGCATTCTTGCCCGGGGCGATATCGAGCCCCACCGAGCAGTGCCCCTGGGTGTCCAGGTCGATCAGCAGCACGCGCTGATCCCGGGCGGCAAATTCCGCGGCAAGGTTGACCGAGGTCGTAGTCTTGCCGGTCCCCCCCTTGCGGTTGGTGATCACGAGTATTTCCGCGCCGCCCGCCATCAGAAGAGCTCAATCTTCTGGCCGGCGCCTGCGGAGGCCGAAACGGCTCTCCCCAGCACAGCATCGTGGGTGGCTCGCTGCTCCTGCATGACGTATTTCTTGTTGAGCTCGTCCAGGTGTTCGCGCAGCCCCCGGGAAGGCATCTCCGCCGTTCCGCCCAGCCAAAGGGCGGTATCACCGGCGAGATCCTGCAGATATTCGAGGCCGTTGCTCACGTGTTCTATGCGCTGCCTCAGCACATCCTGAAACTGGATCTCGCCCAGCACGGTCGAGACTTCTTCTACAATGGCTCTGTTGGACTCGTCAATACTCCGGATGATCCCCTCAAGGTGCACGGAGGCGAGCTTAAACCGGTTTTCGATTTCCGACAGGTTCCCCGCCAGGATCTTAAACTTGATGGCATCCGCGTCGCTTTCAATGAGATTCCTGGCATTTTCGGTTTCCACCTGCGCCTGCCCGGCCACCGCCGTTATCCTCTTGGCAATCTCCTGCGCCGCCTTGTTGGTCTGACTGGAGAGTCTGCGCACCTCGTCGGCCACGACCGCGAACCCCCTTCCCGCCTCTCCGGCGCGCGCCGCCTCGATCGCCGCGTTCAGCGCGAGCAGATTGGTTCTATCGGCAATTTCGGCGATGTCGTCCACCAGGGGACGCATCTGCTCCATTTCGTCCGAAAGGTGCTGAATCCGGACCAGATTATCTTTCAGCTGGTCGGTCTGCGACGTTGAGAAGGCATTCAGCGCCTGAATGACCTGGCTGTTTTTTCGTATCTGATCCTGGGTGACTGCAATGAGCTCATTGCTTTTTTCCGAGGATGAGCCAATCTGGTCCACCTGGTAGCTGGCCTTCTCATGGACATGCACCAGCCTTTCGACGACGCTCAAAAGCGCGGTCTCGGTCTGTCCGATCGCCTCGGAGAGCTGAGAACCGAGCACCTCACCGTACTGGGGGAGATCCGCAACTGTCTGCTGGTAATGGCTGCGGATAGCAGCCTGCTGGGCGGAACAACGGGCATGAATACCGTCGATGCGGCTTGCGGACTGCCGCATAAAGGTCACGTAAATCAGCATGGTGCACGCCAAGGTGGAGAATGAGGCGAGCAGGCCGGTCAGCATGACGTCAAATTCATCCGGAAGCAGCGCCAGCTTATGTGTCAAGGGGTGAATGAAATAGGACATAACAGTCATAAGAAGCATGCAGCAGATCAATATCAGTAGCTGTCGCCTCAGTGAAGACTGGCTGTGATCCAAATTGCACGGCAGATTTTTATCGAATTTCATGTAATAACCTCGTTGAGTCAGGCGCCCGGCAGCACTTGCTTGATGACCTTGATCAGATCGGGGCCGGAGACCGGCTTCACCAGCCATCCGGTGGCGCCGTGTTTTTTCGCCTCGTCCTTCTTGGCCTGCTGGCTTTCGGTCGTGAGCATCAGGACCGGGGTGAAGCGAAAGCCGGGGAGGGTACGCAGGTTTTTGATGAAATCCAGGCCGCCCATGTTGGGCATGTTGACGTCGGTGATGATGAGGTCCGGCTTCACCCCGCTCTTCAACTGCGCTAAGGCCAGCACGCCGTCCCCGGCGAACTCGACTTTGAATCCGCCAAGTTCCAGGTTCGCCTTGAGGCTCGCGCGCATCAGCGCCGAGTCGTCCACTATCATGATGGTCTTTGCCATTTGGTTCTTTCTCCTTTGTTTTTTTGATCGGTCGGACCGGTCGGATCGGACCGATCAAATAAATCGTTCCCACGCTCCCGCGTGGGAATGCAGTCGGCGCAAGAGCGACCGCCGGTCGCCCCTACGGGCGCGGCTGCAACGCCGAAGCGACCCAGGCCGCGAGGTCCGGGTCGCTCGGCGCGACATACGCCTGGCACCCCGCCGCCATCAACACCTGCAGGTTGGCCGGATGCAGGTGGCTGCACTCTTTCAGGTCTATCTTTGCCTTGGGATGCTTGCTGAGCCACTCGAGGAGCCCCTCGGCCTCCTCGGCCCCGGCCACCTCGCTGAAAACAACCCTGTTTTTCCGGTAGGCTATCGCCATCACACCACCTCCTTCATGTTGAGCACCATCAGCACCGAGCCGTCGCCCAGTAGGGCGGAGCCGGAGTAGGCGGCCAGACCGGAGAGCACACCCGCCATCGGCTTCAGGATGATCTCCACGGTCTCATGGAAGTCGTCAACCAGGATGCCGACCGACTCGTCCCCCACGCTTACCACCAGCACCGCGAGTTCATCCTCGGCATTGGCCTTTTGCGGGTCGGCGAGTCCCAGCAGGGTATTGAGCGACTTGAGCGGTACGATGCGCCCGCGCAGCACCGTCGCCATGCTCCTCTTGATGGTCTTGATGGCGCTCCGCGGCACCCGGACCGTTTCCACGACCGCGTCCATCGGCACCCCGAAAAGCTGGCCCTGCGACTCTACGATCATGACGTTGGTGACCGCCATGGAGAGCGGCAGCGAGATCCGGATGCAGGTCCCCTTCCCTTTGGCGCTTTCCAATTGCAGGGTACCGTTCACCCGCTCGATGGCCGTTCTCACCACGTCCATGCCGACGCCGCGCCCGGAAAGGTCCGAAACCGTTTCGGCCGTGGAAAAGCCCGCGGCAAAAACCAGGT
>Ga0209123_1000096_pt1 | contig 148831 bp, 148 predicted proteins | sample BarGraIncu00431A_FD_184500 | JGI IMG/M metagenome (GOLD analysis project Ga0209123, IMG submission 184500) | Arctic peat soil microbial communities from Barrow, Alaska, USA - Barrow Graham LP Incubations 004-31A (SPAdes) (version 2) | ecosystem: Environmental > Terrestrial > Soil > Wetlands >... | reverse complement strand
AGTGCAAACGCGGCTTCGTTCTATAGCTTGTTTCAGAAATTGAGCAATTTTAGTGGCTATCATCATTTAAGTATATACTTATGGTGATAGTTTTTATCGGCTCAACATCTGAATCCAAACCTATTCAAACTATGACACATTACTATCATAATAAAGCTAAATTAAGAACTTATAAGCAAATACTTGTTTACTCTAAATTCCGTATAACGTTTCTTCTTGCCAACGTTTCTAAACCTTAGCCCGACGGGCTTGGTGAAGGAATGTGCCTTGGCGTTGAGATACTACTAACCTATATATAGATTATAAGTCATAAATTAACACATTTTTCTATAAAATACTCCACCAGCGAAGGCGGACGGCAACATTTTGTTATACGGAGTTTTAGCCACTACACTTTTAACAAGACCAACTGCGGTTATCATTGAATATGATTCATACTGCATAATAATTGTGGTGCAATATTAAGAAAGATACGAACTAATTAAGTAAATATAATGTTAATAATCCACATTTCTTATAAATTTCAGTAATACAAGGACTTTTAGCTTCTATATAACTATCGATATCTATTAGATACTTTATTGTTGCTTGTAATTTAATTTCACCATATTTTTCCCTATCTTCTTTATGTGTTCTCAAATAATCTCGAAAAGCAATGTGCCTTTTTAACTCTTCGGAATTTCGCGGACAAACATATAAATGATGAGTCATAAACTCATGTTTTTCATTATATCCAAAAGCTTCTCTATCTTTTATTCCTAAATCACCTTCATGATAATAGCCTAATTTTTCCAGACGAGATTTAGCATCTTCAAATATATCATAGCCTTCAATAATAACATCTATATCTATAATTGGTTTAGCCGATAACCCTTCTATCGAAGTACTTCATATATGTTCAATTGCAAGAATACTGTTTTCAAGTGCTTTTTCTAAATACGATTTTATTTTTTGAAATTCATCATTCCATTTAGAATCATATGGAACAACAATCACTCTTTTTGTTTTCATTTAGTTACCTCCAATATATAGCTAATATAAATAATCTTCACTTCGTATAATTCTACAACTCCGGTCTCAATCAACTCAAACCAAATAACTTTTAATCAATCATTTTTTTGTTCTAAATTCCGTATAACGTTTTGCATTCAAGACTTCCATGAACCTAGCCAGACTTGGCTTGGTGAATGGATGTGATTTGGCTTCTTCAAAGGCTTCACCCTAATTTAGCCAAAGCAAACTTGAATGTCTTGTTATACGTAGTGCTCTCCCTACACCTAGACAAATGCCATAATTTTTTACCCGAATTGTCTTAAAGCTTCTTGTTGAAAATCCCATATTTCTTCTATCGGTATGTTTTTTATGTTTCCTTTTGTTATATATTCTCCTTGCTTTGTCCATAAAAATGGATAAAAACTAAATGCTTCATTGCCTTTTAAATTTAAAGTATCTTTCTCCCAACCTTTCCAACGAAAGCTTTCATAAAAAAGAGATATATCACCTTCTAAAACCCACTCAATGAATTCTGGTATATCCCATATCCATAGGTTCCCATTCTAAAGTATCAGGTGCAAGGTAATATATCTTTTTTATTTCTCCTTCAAAAGCACCTGCATTAATTGCAAAAAATCCACCAATTACATCATATGCTATAATCAAAGCGCCTTTTATCACAGTTTTAATGTTTGTTCCTGAAAAGCCATTCCAACTTAAAATATCTCCACAAATGTCTACATTCCCTGAACCTAATATTCTTAACCAACCGTTCTCTATAAGAATACCTCCTGTTTCTAAAATAATAGAACCCATAGTTGATTTATTTGTAATTTGAAGGCTAATTAAACATTCCTTTGCCCCATCCCGGTTCGGTTCAAGTAGACGATAACTATTTCTAACCATCCTAAAATAAAATCCCAAGCTGTGTTCTCATTAACAATTAATTCCTCTATTTTCTTCTTCAAATTATCAACCCCTATAATCCGTTACACATTTAAAAATAAAACGAGAATTTCTAACTTACACTAAAGTTGCTAAGAGCATTACATATAACGTTTCGTGTTGCTGACGTTTCCCAGCCCAAGTGCAACCGCACTTGGGCTGGGGAATGTGCCTTGGAGATGGGTCAATTTATAACTATATTCATGTAAAAATAGTCCACCAGCCAAGGCGGACGGCAACATTTTGTTAGAAGACGTTTTTATGACTTTTTATCCACTCTAATATATTTTTCTGTTCTAACTCTCCTTTCGCTATCCCTAAGCCTAAATTTATTAATTCCTTTTGTGTATAGTATAATTTAGTTCCGTTGTATTCTAATAAAATTAACATTACATATAGTCCTATTCTTTTGTTACCATCTACAAAAGCATGGTTATTTATTATACTGTAGCAAATATTAGAACATTTTTCTTCCATACTTTTATATAAATCTTCGCCTGCAAATGTTGCTTTTGAGTTTTCGATTGCTGACTTCAAAAGTCCTATATCTCTTATTCCATTTGAACCACCAGTAGCCAATATCAATTTTTCGTGTAACTTAAAAATATAGTCATATGATATATATTTCATTTAGCTAGCTCCCTAAATGCTTCAAGATTTTCAAAAAGTATTCTATCAGCAATTGTATCTAATTTTTCTTCTTCTGATATTGCTTCTTTACTAAATTCATCAAAATCCAAAAGAATATATTTAGGTTTATTATTTTTCATTATAATTACAGATTTGTCCTCATCAACTAATTTTGCTATTTTAGAAAAATTTTGATTTGCTTCTGATATTGAAACTATCTTTTGAGTGTTTACTAACATATTTATTCCTCCCATAATTTTTATTTCTTATATATTATTATATCATGTTTAGGATAAATTTAACCTAAAATTTTTAGATATATTTTTTATTTTCTTTCATAACATTTTTTATTGTCTTCTAACGTTTCTTGTTGCCGACGTTTAGCAGCCTTAGTGTGACCGCACTTAGGCTGTTAAATATGCCATGGCGGTGGATTAACTTATAACCTATATATAGATTATAAGTTACAAATTTACACGTTACTATATAAAAATTGTCCACCTGCCAAGGCGGACGGCAACATTTTGTTATACGGAGTTTAGCCACTAAACTTTGAGCAACACCTACTCCTGTTATACTTGAATATATTTCATACTACATAATTATTGTGGTGCAATATATGAATATTGTGAATTAATAATATTAGATATTATCAATTTTTTTCAATTCATTAACCGTATTATTCCACAACATAAAAGATTGGTTAATACCTTCTGAAAAACTACCTAATTTAACAACTTCTAATAATTTTTCGCTACATTCTTCGGGTTTAACATTAAAATTTTTAATAAAATCAAGTGTTCTTTTTCGGCTTGGGAAATAGGTTCTATTAATAGCAAACAGTGCTTGGAGGAAATGGTCAATTGCAATATCCATTGCAAAGTGATAAAAAAATACATCCTTTCTGATTACAGCACGTTCTAAATCTTCTGTATCTTCGAGTTCATTCAAATGATATTGTATAAGTATTTTTGCCAATTTATCAGGATACTCGGATAATCTTTTTTTCAATGCATATAAAAAATCATTTTTATCGTATAAAACATTGATATTTTTTAACATGGCACATCGACCTATAGGATAATAATAATTATCCAATTTGTCTGGATATTCACCATTGAGTATAGATTCTACATCAATTAAAGTTTGACTTACTGTAAAATACATTAACCAAGTTTCAATACCATTTATAAGTATAAAATCTCCTATTCCCCAATGTACTTCTTTAAAGACATTGATTAAATACTATTAACTAATGTATCTATGATCTTCTCTATATCATGAACCATGTTATCTCCACCTTTTAGAAATTTGAAATTTAATTTGAGATAAATTACAACTGCGTCTTAATAAAACCATGTCCAATAACTTTTGAACAATTAATTTTTTAATCTAAATTACGTATAACGTTTCGTGTTGCCAACGTTCCTTCACCTAGCCAAAATTGGCTTGGTGAAGGAATGTGCCTTGGTGATGGGTTCAAGATTACATTTATTTTAAAGATAATCATAATTACAAAACTTGTCCTTGTTCAAAGTACTCTCCAGCCAAGGCGTACGGCAACATTTTGTTAGTTGATGTTTCAGTTCTTGTACTCTTTATTGTGCGTGATGTTTCCACAATCATTCACTATTTATATTCAACTATAAACTATAACTTATACTCATTTTACGGTGTTAATTTCTTGAATTATAGATTGACCAGTTGAATTATCACCATTTGTCCATTGCCATTGTTCCAACAGACGTATTTTCCCATTTGACAAAATTTCTGGTGTTGACAAGCATTTTCCTGTACGAATTTCACCATTTTCATTGATATGTTGATATGTAAAATCCAAATTACTTTTATCGTCACTTGTTCCGATTAGAAATCCTTTTACTATATCACCCCCACTATATTCAGCCCAAATCATATCTTTTTTTTGATGATATTGAAAAGTAGTTGCACTTGAAACCTCTCCATTATCAGCATTGGAAACTGATGAAAAAAATCTATTGTTATAGCTGATTTTTCCCTCAATATTGCGTTTGATAGATTTTTCCATAATATTAAAACATAGCACATCTTTATTTGGTGTTATGATTTTATCATATTTAATAGGAGCATACCCACGCTTTATATATAAATTATAAGCAGGAAAGGAAGAATGTAACACAATTTCAGAATGTTCTTTCGCTATTATAGCTTCTAACTCATTCATAAGTGATGTTCCATAGCTTAATCCTTGAAACTGGGGTAATACAAACATTCTTCCTATCTCGTTTTCATGGGTACTACCAGTACCTACAATTATTCCATCGACATCAAGCAAAAATACCATTTCTGTTTCAATTCCTTTTCGTATGTTGTCATCAGAATGATGATTTAGAAAAAATTCAACCACACCTATTGGATAGTAGTGTGGATATATTGTTTTTATTGTCGTATGTACAATATTTTTAATTGTATCAAAATCTGCTAAAGTAGCTTTTATAAGTTTCATTGTAATCCCCCTATTATGCAAATAATCTTTACCATTTCCTTCTAATGTGACTTATTCTTCATGATAAAATTTGTAAAAATCACTAAGTGCGTAAGATAATCTTTAATAGAACTGAAATGTCAACTAATGTGCGTAGCGAACGGGAGTATTTTGTTAGATGAAGTCCGTAGGCACTAACCTATAAATTCCACTGCCTAAAACCATTTTTAAGTGAATAAGGCATTAAATTTAAGGCAACTTCTGGGTACCTTGAATTTAGGTTTTAAGAAGATAGCGAATTAAAATAACTTCACATTATGCTCATACCCTGTATCCTCTCGTTAAACGAGTAATTAACAGTCCATATTTGCTTTTCTTGCTTGACTGCATAAATCTCTGACATTAAGTGTGTATTCCTTACCATCTTTGATAAAGCGAGTTCCACATTGTCTAAACTCAAAACGGACTCCTTTAGTTATACACTGCTCTCGAATAGATAAAACCCAATTGTAATTCAGTGGTCTTGCATTTCTATCAGATTCACCACCAACTACAACCAATTCAACATTGTTCAGATATTCTTCAATATTTATCTCTTCAATAAGTGGCTGGCAAATTACATTCCTATGCTTTATTGGAAAGGTAGCAAACATAGAGAGCCTAGAATCTGTTCTATCTTGATTTTCAACAGTGCAGCCAACAGTCACATTATCGTATCCATTGTTCCAGTCATTTGGAATACATTGCAAAAACCTTTCGATTCTCTTTGTGAGAAAAATGAAATTCAAATCCGAACGTTCTCTTATCATTTTCCAACATTCTTCTCTCCATTCGTCAGCTTCTTCAATAAGAAAGTCCGTAGAAAAGCATAGGTACACGGTTTGACCTGATTTGATTTTATATACACCTTTTTTATTCTTTGCAACAGGCGCATTAAAATTATCTGTTTTTACAATAGTATTTGTGTCTACTCCTCTTTTGGCATCACCTTTATGAATATAGCAGTATCTACAGCCTTCGCTATATTTATGACAGCCACGCCACGGACTCCACATTGCCATAGCAACACCTCCTAAAATTTCGATTTGTCATAATTATATGGAATGCTTGTTCCAACAACTACATCTTCAATTTTTTCAACAATAAGCCAATCATCCATATTACCCTGATGGTCAAAGTCAATAGTTTGGATTTCACTCACATTCTCAAACTCTACCAAGCACATACATTTTTTATGCCGACGCTCTTGTTGCTTTTTTGATAAATTCAATTTTCCTTAATTATCGGAAAGTGCCTTTACTATTTCATCTTCCGACAATTTAACGAGATTTTGAACTAATTTCACAGTTGCAGTTGCCGAGATTTTGGCTGTACCTTTTTTCATAAAGTAAAGTTTCTCACCATCGAACACTCTACTATGAGGAATTTTTCTTCCTGCAGCTGCTCTGATAATCATTGTTTTAGAACTATCCGATATTTTTTCTAATACCTTTTCTTTGTCATCACAATATACCAAATGTACCATATCTAATTCTCCTTTTTCACAACTGTAATCCACATCTCATACTTGGCATTCCCTCCATCATAGCAGCAAGTCTTGGTATTGTTCCATTCATTGCAGCTGCACCCCACATTTGGGGTGCGATTTCAAAGTTTTTCTCAATCTCTGTTTTTAATGGTTCTGAGACACCCACAATTTTAAATGCTTCTTTCTTTTCAATTCTGTAATTCATCTCACTATCTCCTTTTATTGTTACTTTGAAGCTGATAGGAGGAAATGCTTTTAATATTGTACCTTGTTCTTTTGCCTGAGACGGTGCTACTCATTTCCTACGCTAAACAGGATTTCACATAATCAACAGGTACATCCATACGGACAGCAGTTTCTTCAATAGAAAGACCACTATTCAAAAATTGTTTAACAACTATAATCATATTTTCGGCAACTTCAATGATGTGCTTATCCAAATCATACAAACGAACAACTTTCTGTCCCCAAGAATGTTCAATCAGTGGATGTACATAATCAATATTTTTTATATCGTTCAGCTTTTTTACAAAAGCATCCATATCATCTTCTTCAAAATACAGTTCACTCGCATTGTTACAGAAAACTATTTCACTGTCCTGTTTATGGATAAAGTCATTCCAAGTGTCAACAGTCTGTAATCCAATACCACCTGTCAAAGTCACATTTGCTCCGAAGTCGGCAATAATATCTAAGCCTAATACATCATGATAAAATTGCTTGGCTCTTTCCATATCTTTCACCACAATCAATGTACTTGTATATTTCATCTTTTTCATCCTCCTCATAGGGATTATATAAATATTCTTTACTTGGCAGCTTTCTACAAATGTTAACCAAATATTTTTCAAGCAACCAATTTGAACTAGAACTCACTTCGAAAGAATTTCAGCTAACGTTACTTACTCCCGACGTTTGCCAGCCTTAGATAGCTCTTATCTTAGGCTGGCAAATGTGCGTAGCGAATGGGAGTATTTTGTTAGCTGAAGTCCGTAGGCACTACCCTCTAAATTCTCACTATCACAAAACCCTTCTTAGTGCATAAGATTTAAATTTTTAAAGGAATGTAATAGAATACTCCGAATTCACATTTTTAGAGAATCCGTACTAACTTAATAAAAATCACCTTAATCATCTATTGAATACGGTGCTTAAAAAATTATTTAGTTTTAAATATTGGTTACAATTAAAAAGAAATTTGTTAATTAATGCAATCTAAATGCCAAATAACTTTATTCCCATTAAAACAACACTTATACCATTAAATGCGAGATTACATATGAAATGTGCTGTCATGGATATATAAATATTTTTTGTTATTATGTATGATATTGTGAAAGGCACTGCCCAAATAGCAGCAATAACTAGCCCTAATGGTTTCAATGAATTAATAGAATATTAAATCACAATAGACTCGATATGCACTATCAAAACTACCACTAAATATTAAATATATTAATTGCCAGATGAACGGTATGACTAAGTATTTGCTTTGATTTTTTGCTTCTTTTGATATGTTCAAAAATAACATCCCCCATGTAACTTTATTTTATATTAAACACTTACTTCATTACTGTTTATATTGAAAATTTCTCCATTGTTTAAATGAATTAGCTTAGTTAATAAATTTTCTGACTTAATTTTACCATTTAACTCGTTTATGGATATTGTTGAATTTGTGAATTGAAATCTTTGAACAATATCTTGATGCATTGGTATTAAAAATTTTGGATTTAAATCCTTCAAACATAGTAATGCGCCTCTTTCTCCCATAGTCATTGGAGGGAGATACTGTGTTATAGGTAACATTGCAATATTAATTGTATACTTTTCAGATATATTTTTCATGAATTTTCCATAATAAGTATCACCAGCAAAATATAACGTTAAATCTTCTGACTTAATAATATATCCAATGGCTGGACATACGTGATTAGCTTGTACAACAGTTATTGAGAAATCACCAACAATAAATTCATCACCTATCCAAACTGGCTTACTTCTAAATATTAGTGGTTTTAATGCCCATTTTGGAGCATAGATATTGCATTTACCTTTAAATCTACTCAAAAACTTCATGTCCATATGGTCAAAATGATCATGACTAAGTAGAATTGCATCTAGGTTTTTAATATCTTTATAATAAGTTGAAACAGGAGTAGTTCTTTTATATAATAGATTCCCAAAATTATTGAAATATGGATCAAATAATATTTGTGAATTTTTACTTGATAATAATATTGTGCAGTTTCCCAACAATTGTATTTTCATATTTTTCCTCCTAGTGTAATTTCTTTTTAACCTCAATTTAATTATATATAAACTATAGACTGAAATATAATGTATATAGTCACATTTGCATATGGTTATTGTAATAATATTATACATATGCACTCTACACTTTTTTAGTAGCGGAACTAAACCCTTATAAACATATTCTTTCAGATAACGTTTCGTGTTGCCGACGTTTCCCGGCCCTAGTGCGACCGCACTTGGGCTGGGAAATGTGCCTAGGCGGTGAGATAACCACTAACCTATATATAGATTATAAGTCATAAATTTACACATTGCTATATAAAAACAGTCCACCAGCCAAGGCGGACGGCAACTTTTATTTTCCAATTCAATAATGTCATAAGTACTTTATCAAAAGTTGGCAGTTTATTATAGTTAAATCCACCTCGCAAATAGAAAAATTCAATAGATTTTTGTTGGTCAGAAGTAAAGTTATTGGTCACAACTTCCTTTATTACTTTTTCACTTGATAGAGAAGCCCCTGAAGCGAAAACAACTAACTTTTTATCTTTGAGTTTATCAAAGTTTTTCGTAATGAATTTGACACCATTAATACCAGCGGCATGCAGACTACCACCATAAACCAAGGTATCATATTTCGTTATCATATTGATATTAACTTTTGAAACCTCAAAAATATCCGCTGATAGTTCTTCTGCAAACCATTCTGCATAATTCCTTACAAAACCTGTTTTTGATTTGTAAACTACAATAGTATTCATAATTTTTAACTCCTATCAAATTTATTGTTGAATTTGTCACATTCAACATGATAATCTATTAATGTGTCTTATCATTTCTTTTGGAATGCCTAAAAATCACTAACTGCGTAAGAAATTTTAAGATAGATCTGAAATGTCACATAACGTTTCGAGTTGCCGACATTCTCCAGCCAAGGCGGACAGCAACATTTTGTTAGGCGATTGACCATACCCCAAAACCCAGAGCAATCAACAGATGGCAAACCTATTATTTTATGTATCCTCGCATACTTCATCTAAAGAAATATTTCCCATACCTAACCCTAAGTGTTCATCTTCTAAACCATTATTATCATGCATATGCACGTACCCAATCTTACCTTTTAAATTTTTTATCCACTCAATAACTTAAATCTTAGTACTCTGTATCATAAAATGACTGTACTTCAATATCTAAAGAATATTCCTGACACAAGACTACAATATCAAGTAAATTTGTATCATCACACAAAATTATTTCCTTCATAAATACCTTCTAAATCTACATTTACTAATCAATTACGTCATATCCACACGCCATTGCACGGTCTTTCGTCTAATGTTTCGCATTCCAGCACCACCTCAGGCTTAGATAACTCTTATCTTAGCCTGAGGTGGTGGCTTTGTCCGTCCTTTCAGGACAAAGCGAACTAAAGTGTTTTGTTATCTGATGTTTTGGTCTCTTACTGTCTATATGCGTTGGGGTACCCTTGTAACTTATTTCCATTTAATTTACAATATATGAAAAAAACCGTAAAATTAATTCCCCGCATTTTTAATAATTATAAATCTTTGGGTCTTACCATAGCAATTTACTTATTCTTATAGTCTTATATCTCTTTGTTATTAATTTCTAATAGTGTTTCAAAAAATAATTGAGGTTGATCCAGCATTGTCATATGTCCAGCATTAGGTATTAAATAAAACTTTTTATTTGGAGCATTTATTCTATTAAAGTATTTTTGCGCAATAACATAGGGAGTTTGCCAATCATTTCCGCCTAAAATGTAGTAAATTGGTACTTTATATTCTGCTGGTTCTGATCTTAAGTCAAAGGATCCTAAAAATTCTAGTATCTTTTCGTTTGCTTTAAATGCTTTTCTGAATGCCGAAAGATCTGAGAATTTAAAAATAGGACTTTTAAATATAGTTATAAATATGGAAAAATCAAATTTAGAAGCTAAGTTATATTTACCTTGAAATCCACGTATTTTGTTACATTTACCCATAAGTTTATCGTTATATTCATCACCAGGGTAATCTCCTATTGCTTCAAGCTTTTTTAGAGTTTTCTTATCATTAGCTTCTATAATTAATTCCTTAACTTTTTCGTATCCAACGCGTTCATTTTCAAGAAAACCAACAACTTGTCCAACTCCAATATAATAAGCTACTTCTTCTGGATATTGCTTTATAAACGTGCTTCCTAAAACACTTCCCCAAGAATGACCAAGTATAATTATCTTTTGTTTATTATATTTATTCTTTAGATATTGAATAATTTCAAACAAATCCTTTATCATCAAATCAATTGTAGGATACTTATCTGGATTCTTTGTAAGAGTTTTTCCTGAGCCACGTTGGTCCCAATGAACTACTGTAAAAATATCTTCCCATTTATTTTGAAAAGCATGTGCAAATAGTGATTCAACACTACCAGGACCACCATGTAAAACCAACATTACTGGATTATCATACTTTGTACCAGAATGAAATAGATATTGATTAATACCATTAATTCGTACATATTCATCAATATAAATTAACCTCTTTGACTTATTTTTCATAATTTCAATTCTCCTTTTCTCTTTGTGACACCTTTAATTACAAGTTTGACTTACTTTTTTACCAATAAACACAAAGGTCACTAAATGCGTAAACCTAAACTTCCTTAGACCAAAATTTCAGATAACGTTTCTAACTCCCGACGTTCTTGAACCTTAGCGCGACCGCGCTTGGTGAAAGAATGTGTTTTGTCAGTCTTTTTATGACAAAACGAACGAGAGTTTTTTGTTATGCGTCGTGCGTCATTATGAACCTATTTTTATACCACACGGATACCCTATCTCTTCTATATCTTCTATGAGCGTTTCATAATCTATATCCGGATTCAAAGCCACTACAATCTCTTCAGTTAAAGGTTCATGTTCATATATTTTCTGTATAAGTCTTAAATTGTAATTCCCTTCGTAATACCGGCCTGCCCATTCCTTATATGTTTGTGGAGATCCATCAAATATAGAGATAAGATGTTTCGATCCATCGAAATCATCAGAATTTAAAGCAGCCTTCATCATTTCTTCTTCCATAGATTTAGTCTCTAAATTTAATGTATGCCATCGAGAATCATTATTTAATCTCCATATGAAGAATGTAGCTTCATCGGTTATAAAAGCAGGTTCTTTTATAAATGAATCAAATTGCATTGGAATCTGATTTAACTGATTTATCCAAAGTGCTTTATCTGTGACACCGTTAATTGGAGCATCTATATCGAATCCTTTTATCATCGCTCCTTCTTTGAAAAATAATATAAAGTAATGATTACCTTGCCCATTTCTCATGGAAGCCATCATTTGATGGTCAACCCATTTAGAGTTAAAGTAATATTACCTATATTCCCATTCCTGGCAGAAAATTGCGTCCAACATTGCTGTTGATTGACTTATTCTTTTCAGTTTTTCAATATTAGGCAAAGCTTTTATATTCTTAGTTGATATACTCATTTTTACACTCTCCAGCTATCATCGTGTATTTGCTATAGGATCGCTTTAGCATGACGTATAACGTTTCGCACTCAAGACATTCCTGAGCCGTGCTAGCTCTTAGCTAGGCAAAGGAATGTGCTTTGGCGTCTTCGAAGGCTTGACCCTGTTTTAGCCAAAGCGAACTTGAGTGCATTGTTAGTGGAAGTCCACTCTCCGTACCAGTTTTTTCACTTTAACTGAGCTACTTGCTAATTGTTTATAGCATCAACACAGGAGAATAACTCTTTATCTATATTATGAAAATCGTCACTTAACATTGTGTATTCTAGTCTTTCAAATCCATTCCAGTCCATAGTTTTGCTAAATTTAAATCCACACTTTTGAATTAATCTAATCGAATTAATATTTTCTGGATCAATTTCCGCAACAATTTTATTTAAACCCAAAATCTTAAATCCATAATTAACAAGTGCAAAGCAAGTTTCTTTACCTAATCCTGTTCCCCAAAAACTTTTCTCTATAATATATGAAATGTTTACATTCCCACCATCTGCTTTATAATGTAATCCGGCATATCCTACAATTTTTGAATTATCTTTATGTAATAAAATAAAGTCTCCAAACCCAAATTTATCCCAATGAAATTTAATATTTTGTATTCTTATTTTTGTTTTCTTTAAAGATTTATCTATCCCTGAAACAAAATACTTTGTTAACTCTTCATCATTATATATTTTGAAGAGATTTTCAATATCTTTTTCTTCAATTGTTCTAAATATAAGCCTCTTTGTTTCAATTTTCATAAGATCCTCCTGTAACGTTAAAAATATTAGCAAAGATTAAATATTTGCTTGATCTAATAATAGATTTCCACTAACGTTTTACACTCAAGACGTCCATGAACCTAGCCAGACCTGGCTTGGTGAATGGATGTGCTTTAGCTGTCTTTTAAAGCTAAAGCGAACTTTAGTGTCTTGTTAAGTGAAGTTGGTCGCCTCGCTTGTTCCCAGGTGGTCACGGACGACACCCCCTAAAACCTCTAGTAATGTCCTATAACAGGCTTATCCTTTGTCTTATGCTTACGGCTAGGTTCATACTCCTGCCAATATACTCTTTTCTCATTAAACCGTGTTCTCGCTTCTTTTTCCTCTGCAGAATATCCAACATATATAATACCCAGTGGAGTAACATATTCAGGTATCTCGCAAAAATCAATTTGTCTTTCAGTTCAGAAAGTTTTTCAGCTTCATCAATAACTATAAACTCCCACGGTTGACAATTTGCTGCCGTCGGTGCAGCTGTAGCGGCCTTCAACAAAGTTATAATCATATCTTTTTCAACTTGCTTATCTAAATAGTTTCTTATACTTCTTCTTTTATAAATCGTTTCGATTACGTCCACTTTAAAACCCCTTTTTTACTTAACATAAACAATTTTCTTGTTCTTCAAAACCCTTCCCTCTCAATCCACGCAGGATGCGCGATCTCTTTGTGACCAATTTCACTTAACGTTTCTTGTTGCCGACGTTTCCAAGTCCAAGTGCGACCGCACTAGGACTTGAAAATGTGCCTTGGCGATGCCTAACTACTAACCTATATATAGATTATAAGTAATAAATTTACACAAAACTATATGAAAATAGTTCACCAGCCAAAGCGGACGGCAACATTTTGTTATACGGAGTTTAGCCACTACACTTTAAGCAAGACCTACTCAAGTTATCCTTGATTAGCTTCATACTACATATTAATTGTGGTACATTAGAAGAAGATTGTGACATAAATTCGAATGGAAATAATCTTCATAATCTTCGCAAACCATTAAGTCTTATATCATCAAGCTCTTCTGCGGTTAATGTTTCTGCATCATACAATCTTAAATATTCCTTGGATATATCGCTATCAAAAATAAGTATATCATCAGAATTGAGAGTTACATCAACCCCCGAATGATAAAGTTCCCTAATAGGATGTGTTTTTAATTCTTGAACTCTGCCAAGTTTGATATTACTTGTAGGTGTAATATTTAACCGAATATGATTATCTATTAAAAACTGAATCACTTCTGTTGAACTGACCGCAGCAATTCCGTGCTGCACTTCATCCAATTCCAATAATTCAACTCCTTTTTTCACATCATCAGCAGATCCCCACTCTCCAATATGGGCTTTAAGCTTCAATCCCTCTTTTTTAGCTTTCTTATAAATCGGGATAAAATTTTCAATTGGTTGTGCGAATTCATCACCATACAAATCAATCGAATAAAAAATGTGGTGTCCCCAGAAAGGTTCTAAACACCTTGATAAATAATTTATGGAACAATGTCTTGATAATCCTATTTGCAACCGTAATTCAACTTCTGGTGCTATCCTTTGGTTAGCATCTTGAAATACATGAATTAACTCTTCTATGTTATTATCAAAAAATTCTCCTAACCCCCAAACGTCTTCGCCAATCTCAAGAATTTTAATTCCATCTTCTTTCGCTTGAACAAAGGTCGCATCAATTAACAGTTTTCGCATTTCTTTGGTATTAAATCTTTCACCAATATACATGTTATTCCAATCATGCATATCTTGCATGCTAGATAAAATGCCTTTTAAAAAAGGAATTTCTATCCCAGTTTGATGTTGAATGTACTCTCTACTTCCACCTAATGTAAAATGATTGTGCAAATCTGATTTTGGAATCGTTCTTAATTTATTTATGTCATGTTTCTTTAATGATTCAATAAATTTATCTGAATAGAAGTCTTTCATTTTTCTTTCCTCCTATAGTGTCTAATATTGATAATCTTTCTTTGCTTTTTTATACAACTACGTCTCAATCACGTCAAACCCAATAACTTATGAGTAATCACTTTTTTGTTCTAAATTCCGTATAACGTTTCGTGTTGCCAACGTTTACCAACCCTAGTTCGACTGCACTTGGGCTGGCAAATGTGCCTTTGCGATAGGTTAACCATCAACCTATATATAGATTATAAGTCTTAATCTTACACATCACTATATAAAAATAGTCCACCAGCCAAGGCGGACGGCAACATTTTGTTATAGGTCGTTTTAGTCATTAACTAAGAATTTCACAATTTTACTGTCATATCATAAAATTATATATTCTAATCTTAATTAAGGTATAATACCAAATCCAATAATAATTAATATAGAGCATATAAATAAAACTATATTTCCTCCAAATCCTACTTTAGATAAGATTCTAGTAACTTTATTTTCTGGTATACTTGAAGTTTTAATGTATCCTATTCCTAATGCCCAGTAAACAAATAATAGGAACAAATTCAAACTACTTGAAGCAATTATTGGTAAAAGCTCAGAATCGCTTGTCCTAAATCCCGATATCCAAGCAAATATGCCGAAAACGAGTAATAAACATGATAAAATAACTAAAAGAGTTCTAATAAGTTTAATAAAATTTTTAATAATAATACCTCCTAACGTTCATAGTTTTATATTTTAGATATTGCATAATTTATACATCTGCGTCTTAATAAAACCATGTCCACTTTTGAATTATTAATTTTTTATTCTAAATTCCGTATAACGTTTCGTGTTCAAGACACCTTCGAAGCTTAGTGCTACCGCACTTGGCTTCGTAGGTGTGCTTTGCAATCTTTTCATGCAAAGCGAACTTGAACATTTTGTTATATGACGGAACTTGCGGAAACTCTATTATCTACTTATTTTACCCTCAAAAAAATTGTTACAATCTAGTCCTATGCCCTTACCTTGAACATTTGTTAATATTACTTCTTCAATAACTAATACGGCAACGATTTAAAAAACAGCCGCAGGACATCCCTATATAACTTGTCTTTCTTTAAATTTATTTCCATCCAAGGCGAACTTGTTATATTTGAAAAAAATCTCATCTTCTGCCTCAAGACCTGTTATTTCTTGATTAAATCCATAATCACGATATAGCTTTATAGACACAGAATTATCAGGATGTAAACTTAACCATATTTCTTTATTCTCAGTTTCATTTTTTATTATATCCATTAATATTATCAAAGCCTTTTTACCATATCCATTTCCTTGAGAATGTTTATCTATCATTAATTTATAAAGATTCATATCTCCTTGCTCATCTAAAATATATGAGGCAAATCCAATCATAACGGCACCTTTGTATACTCCAAATATTTTCATTCCCATTTTAAATCTAGATTCTGCTATAGAATATAAATTTGAAGGGATAAAATTCTTTTGACTTTCAGCAACCTCTAATTTAGTACATTCTCTCCAGTTACTACCATCAATGTTTTTTATGCTTATATCCACATTATCACTCCTCTAAAAATATAAACCTAATATATAAAAATCTGCTTTTGATCATTAACAAGCCCCTAGAAACGAAGGCTCCAGATAACAGCCCCGCCTGGCTTAGGTGCGACCTCACTTTGACTGGAGGATGCGCTTTTGCGATGGGTTAACTACTAACCTATATATAGATTATAATCCATAAATTTACACATTGCTATATAAAAATATTCCATCAGCTAGGGCGTACAGAAACATTTTTGTTATGTGATGTTTTATATCATATACCTATATATAGCGGGCAATCTCCAGTAATTTACCTATAATATAAAAAGACCATGAAGGTATTAGCAAATAGCTCTCTTCAAAGTCTTTTCATAAATTATTGTGGTACATCCTATATTAATGATGCTTTAATCCTTTTAGTAACATCGATATAGAATCCCTAATCCTACTATTTCTTGTCTCTATTTTCTTTGCACTTTTTACCCATTCTGTATATTCTTTCTGATTTGTATAAGATAGACCCCCAAAAAAACTTTTCGCATCCTGATTTTCTTCAAGTAGTTTTTTGAAATCCTCTGGAAGTTCAACAGTTCGAGAAGTATCATCTTTGACAATAACTACATGTACTATATCCCCAGATACTTTATTGATTTCTTTTCTTATTTTTTTAGTTATTCCTAGACAATGAAAAGGGTGTCCCATTTTCGCTAGTGATCCTTGATATCCATATCCATCAAAAGTCGCTTTCACTTTCACTTGGCCTTTGACCCCAAACTCTTCTTCTATACTATAAGGAAACTCAATAAAAGCAGCATCAATAGAATCATGTTTTTTTATTACAGCATCAAATTCATAAGTTTTCATTTGTGTACCCTCACTTTATTTTCTATTACTAATTCCTATTCCTCTTTAATAATAATATCTTCAGTTTCATTTTTATCTATTTGCATTATCATATTGTTAAATCTGTCTGCTGCTTCCTCTTTTTCTTTTAATAAATTAGTAATTCTTTCATTAAAACCTTCTTGCAATTCTTGTAATTTAAATTGTTGTTCCTGTTTTAATTTTAAAACTTCTTTGTCCATTTCGAAGCTTGTTCGCTCCCTCTGCATTTCAATATCTTGCTTAGCTTTAATTTGGAGTTCTTCTATTTTATTTTTATTTATTTGCTTTAACTCATCTATCTTGTTAATTAATCCATCTGATTCACTCTTTTTACTTAATAAATCATTTTTCAACTGCATATTTTCATTTATTGATCCTTCTAGGTCTGTTTTAAGTTTTATAATTTCATCTTTAAACACAATGTATTTTTCATTGGTTTCTATTAGCTTTAATATTTTTTCTTCCTGCATATTATTAAGAGTTTTCAAGCTTTTAATACTTTCTTGCAATTCACTATTTATATGTTTAGCATCAGACAGGTCCTTTTCCAGTAAGTTTATTTTTTTATTTTCTTCTTTTACTAATATGACTTGCTCTTTTATTTTTTGAACTTCGGTACTTTTATCTATTAGCTCATTTCTATGGATATTTTTTATCTCCAGGGCCTTTATATTATTTCTTTCTACTACGTTTATATATATATCCGCCATTCTACTGGTTATTGTTTGTAATTCTTTTATATCTTCGGACATATTACTATCTTCTTCTCTAGCTCTATTTAATTCGTAGTATTTAACTACTTGCTCCATCAATTCCTTATTGTTTATTCCTTCACTCTGAGCTAATTCATTAAATTTTTGTTTTAATTCATCACTTATTCTTACGCTTAATATTGCATCCATTTTTTACATCCTCTCTTAGTCCAGTATTTGCTACAATGTATATTGTAAATTTTATAATTTTTAGGATTTAATGTAATTGCACTCCATAACTATCTAATACTAGTTAAAAATATTGCTATAAATAGTATAATTCCTATGATATTTGAGCGCAATAATTTTTTGACATTTTATTTAGAGTTAATATTAAAATTTCTCTTATATAATATCAATTATTATACGTTGTTTACATATGTATACCGCTGTATATAATATATTTATATGCGTATACATATTGTAAACAATTTAAGTATACCATATAATTTTAAAAAATACATATAAAATAGGCAAAAAGCTTAATTGAGACTAAAAACAAAACCATTCAATATAACTTTTATTATATTGAATGGTTTTGTTTGTGTTAATAATGATATTTTATATGAATTAGTAATTAGCAAGCTAATAAATATATAAAGAATTAAAAAAAATATATGTAGTTATTTAAAAAACTTCACGTTCAAAAAGAGGGAAGGACCTATAATAAATCATTTATACAATAAAAAATGTATTTATCATCTAATATATTTTATAGAGGTTATGCGAGTGTTATAGTTTATATTTTTCTACTACACCATTAGGTAGTTCCTCTATGTTAGGGAAAATATTTTTTCCAATTACAAAAAGAGTGAGAAATCCAAATTTAAAATCAGGTATACTTTTATTTTCGATTTCCAAATAAAATAATGAATAATTACAATATCTTCATCTCCTTAATTTTAGTACCATTAGTACTTATAATCATTGAATAATTTCAATCCATAAAAATTGCAACAAAGATCAGTTTTTAATTAAAAGAGAGATTGTATTAAATTTTTTTTCGTCTATATTCTCTGCTTTATAGGAATAACTTTATTCCCTTTACTTATAAATTGGAATGGGCAAAGGGGTAGTGTTTCAATAAACGTTGTACCATACAATTCAAGGATTCTATACATTTTTATTTGCCCATAATACTATACATATAGTAAGGTACATAAATGTAATAGTAACAAAAGAAATAATCTTTAATATTTTTTTATCCAATCTCATTCCTATTACCGTAGATGCTAAAAATACTACTTCCAGCAATGGAAAAAGCAATATTAACGTATTTTCAAGGGTTATATTAATTGACATTTCTCTCCTCCTTATATTCATCCTCAGCTTAATATACTGAAATTCGCGTATATAATCAGTTTGCTACTTTTTTCATTTTACTATCCTACTAAATTAATGATTTTAATTTTAATTTTCAAGATGTTTATTTATCAAATGCGATTACTCAGAAGAGAATACTTATCCAAACGAAACTTATACTATATATACAATTTTATTGCATTAGTTGTATTATATTTCAAATAAATTGTAATGATAATATTTATTTGAAACTAGTTGAATAAATGTTATCATTGTGATAAGATTTATGTATAAGAAATTAAAAGCAGGTGATAATATTGAATGAGAGTACAGATGATGAAAGTTCATGTAAAAAATATACTAACCATACAAAATGTGAAATTAAACAATTTATAGATAAATGTATTAATCTTATAAAGCATGGTAAAAGAGACTATCTAAGTTCAACCGATAAAAATTTTAATTTTCAAGTTGAATACGGCATACAAGATATATGGAAGATAGTTTTATTGATATCAGTGGAGTATTTTTGTTATTCTGCTGATGATTATAAAATTACAAAGAATGGTATGAAGAAAGAAAAGGTATATATATTTAAAATTCCATATGCTATAGAAGATAAGAGCACTGATATATACCTAAAATTGAAAATTAGAAAAAAATTAAAAAGTGAAGATGTTTTTGTATTATCTTTTCACAAACCAGAAAAGCCATTAAAATCATTATGGAATAGCTAATAATTACTTAGAATTAAAATATATTTAATAGTTTGTATATCATTACTAAAAGTACTATTTACAAAAGGAGGATGTTATGAAAAATTCAAATAAAGTATATTGTGAATTTTGTGAAGAAGATACAAATCACACTACTATTAAAGAGGATGAAACAATTAATATTAACGGAATAGAAATTACTTTTAATAAAATTAAAAATCATTGTATTAATTGTAATAATGAGATTTATATAGAAAGTGATAATATTAAGAACGTTAAAAATGCAAATATGGAGTATAGAAAAAAGCTTGGGTTAATCCAAGTAAATGAAATTAACACATTACTAAGCAAATATAATATTGGCAAAACTACACTTGCATCTTTATTAGGTTGGGGAGAGATTACTATTGTACGATATATTGAAGGATCTACTCCATCCAAAGAATATTCAGATATATTAAAAAGTTTAGATTATCCAATAACAATGAACTCTTTATTAGAAAAAAACAAAGGAAAAATAACGGAGATAGCATATAAGAAATGCAAGAAAAAATTAAATGGATACCTAGATGAGACATCATTTGATAATTTTTCAGATACTGTTTTGGAAAATGTCGCTTATTATTTTTTAAGTAAAGATTATGAAATAACTCAGTTGTCACTTCAAAAGTTATTGTATTATGCTCAAGGATTTTATTATGCTTTAAGAGGTAATTACTTATTTACAGAAGATTGCCAGGCATGGGTTCATGGCCCTGTGTATACTGCAATCTATCCAAAATATAAGTTGTTTGGATATGAGCCAATTAAGAGTGAATGTAGTTACAACTTATCAGAAGAAAAAACTTCAGTATTAGATGGTGTACTAAAAGCGTTTGGTTGTTACAATGGGAAAATCTTAGAAAAGTTTACTCATTCTGAAACACCTTGGAATAAAGCCCGAGTAGGTAAAAAAGATGATGAACTATCAAATGAGATTATTAGCAAAGATTCTATAGCTAAATATTTTACTAATGTTGTTCAAAAATATGATATCTCTAATGTATATGATATAGAGGGATATAGTTCTACGCTAAAAAATAAAATATTATAACAATAAAAATCAAAAGCTGCTATCATATCTGATAACAGCTTTTTTCTAACATAAATTCAATCAGTTTATATTCCACCTAGCGATAAAAAACATATTCCTCAAATCTATTAGACCTTATCATTTAGTAAGACCATTTGATATAAATGCAATTAGTTTAATCCACCTAGAGATACAAAGCATGCACCAAAAAGTAATAATATCAATGTCAAAGGTATAATTGTTACAAGAAGTATTTTACCTGCTATTGGGTGTGTCCGTCGTATAAATCTAACTGACAAAAATGTTGCACCGGATATTAGAATAAACATAATAATAGAAATTATTCCTGCTTTACCAATATAAAGTGTTGCAACCATTGATATAATAAGTAAAAGAGATAATCCTAAACCTAAAAATATCTCCCCCCAAGGACTTTTTTTAGGCGGTGTATTAAAATTAGGATCTTGATTATTTAAAATATACTGTTCATTTATATTGTTATTAGGTTTTTGATTTTCTGGATTTTTATTACTCATATTGCTACACTTCCCTTCTCATAAATATGGATATTAAATATTTTCTATTTATAAACAGCAATCCTACTATACAAAGTATCTGAAAGTCTGTCAAAATAATAAAAGATACTTTTTCAGCTCTTATAAATTCTAATAAAAATCTGAAACTCAGATACCCATTTAAAAAAATAGAATAAAGTTGTCCTGGTTTTACACCTTTTCTTTTTCTTAAAGATAAATAAATTACCATAGCAATATCAAACATTATTTCATATATTTGAGTAGGATGCCTTAATATATGATCACCAAAATCAATGCCCCATGCAATATGTGTTTCTTTTCCATAACAACAACCTCTGAGTAAACATCCTACCCTTCCAATTGCCATGGCTACTGCTATGGGGATAGCTAATTGATTGCCCATTCTTTCCTTTATATTAAATATTCGCTTTGCTATTAATATACTAACGCTACCACCAATTAATCCACCCACTATGGTTCTACCTTGCAACACAGCATTAAGCGAATTTGTATTAGAATTAATTTCATTCCAGTACATAAATATAAGAGGTAATTTTGCACCTATTATTCCTCCTACTATACCAAATAAGGCTATATAAAAAGCATTTGAACTTTTAATACCATCTTTTTTAAGTTGCCACACGTATATTCCAATTCCTACGAGTAATGCTAAAAACAACATTACAGGGTAAGATTCAATGGGAAAGTCACCTATTTTAAAAAGCACAGGCTTTAGCCCCCAGGCTTCGTTTGGAGAAGGTGATATTGGGAAAGGTAAAGATTTAAAGAAACCAATTTGACTAAACATTATTTCACTCCCAATCCTATCTGATCTTACACTGCTTAACTTTTTTACCAAACCTACAGCACTGTCCATTAGGATTATTAAGACAACTATAGAGTTTCATAGCACCGCAAAATCCTAAAGATGCCGATGTCTTTAAAACGGCGAGTATTCCAGTTAATATCCATCCACTCAAAGGATGAATAAAATAAAGAAATAGAAGTGCTATTCCAGACATTATAGTACCTACTATATGAGCAAAACAAACTGCTTTTTCGTCTAAAATTTCTATCTTAGATGGGAATATCTTATTAATTGTATAAGTATAAAGAAAAACTAAAGGAGCATTTTTAACTTTTAATATTGCTGATAGTAAGAGTATTGAAAAACCTAATACTACTAATAACTTACTTTGAAATATCAATGATAACCAAAATATTGAGGCCACTGTATATTTACAAAAATTGAATGCTCCACGTGGAACTGCGACAGGTCTACACTCTTTCATATAATCACCCCTTTATTTTAATTATTTTCGGGAAAAACATTCCTGTTCTTTTTTTATAATCATTGTATTCTGAGAAAGCTTGAATTAATAGGGTTTCTTCTTGTTTAGCCCTATAATACATACAAGGTATAAATATAAATGTAACTGCGAGGAAACATAATATATTTCTATATACAAAACATGCACCATAAAACATTAGCATAATGGAACCGTATAGTGGGTGTCTAACTATTTTATACATTCCCTTTTGAACTAAGGTATGTTCATCATATATTTTTATATGATTAGCCCAATTACTGCCCAAATTAAACCTACCCATTATATTCATAACACAACCACTAACAATGGCTAAAGTTCCTATGATTATAACAGTATGCTTTAAGTTATTATTATATATTGGAACTATACCTATTTTAGTCATAAGGATTAAATAAAAAGCAAACAAAAATAATGTCATGGTGCCTGTTTCCACTATAGACTTCTTTTCTTTTTTAATATGCTCATCTCTAGTATATAGTGTAAAGTCTATAAGTATTGAAATAAATAAACCCAATACACTTGTACAAATAATTAGTTGAATTATAAATGAGAACATATCTGGAATTTTAAACTGCAACATTATATGCACCTATTTCTATGAATAATGTTATATGCTGAAAATGGTATTTTTCGTAGATCTTGTGTTACTACATGAACACATTCTTTTTGCATTGATCTAGTATCAAAATTGTAAGCATCAACAAAAGAACTTACACTAACTCTAAATGTATTTTCATCTACATATTCCATCTTCTTTTGTTTTGATTTTATGAAAAAGTCTAATGGAACAATTTGTCTAAAGTCTTTTAGGAATTTAAAGCAGTCACAAGTGGTTTTTATATCTGTTATGCCTCCACCTGCATTTTTTAATGCATCTTCAATAGTGAATACAAAAGTATTATTAATAAGGTGAAGATATTCCTGTATCTTTGCATTTCTTGTTATTGGAATAAAGCCACCCTTTGATGTTTTATACATATAGGTTATAGCTACTCTTTCTGAGTCACAGGGAAGTGGAATAAAGTCATCCATTTTGAGCATTCCAGCAGATTGGTTCTCCATTCGCCTTAATATTCCTGAAAGTGTAACTCTATTGTTCCTATCAATATCGGGAACCCTACCAAAAAAAGCTGCTGGTTGAAAATTAATACCACGAACATATGGTGTGTTTATACCAAAAGTAAATATCTCCCCTACTTCATCGTCATTTACTCCAGCGGTAATTGTAGAAACCAAAGTTGTAGGTATTTTATACTTTGATAAATGTTCTAAAGCCTTTTTCTTAAGAGGCAATAGATTTTTACCTCTTAAAATATTGTAAGTGGTATCTTTAAAACCATCAAATTGAAGATAAACTTCAAAACCTCCAATAAATTGTTGTAACTGACGAGCAAACTCTTCATCTTCTGCAATCCTAATACCATTTGTATTTAGCATCACATATTTAAAGTTTTTAGATTTAGCCATTCTTATAATTTCTATAATATCTGGATGAATAGTTGGTTCTCCTCCACTTATTTGCAAAATCTCCCCTTGACCATATTCAGAGTCTATAAAAAAGTCCATCATTTTTTCTATTCTATCTAATGATAAAAACTCTCCTTCTCCTGCATTGGCAAAACATAAGGGACATTTCAGATTACATTTTGTAGTTATTTCTATTAATGCTATGCAGCCATGCTGATCATGTTGTGGGCAGACTCCAAATGTACCACAATCGAAGGGACAACCATTATCTACTTTTGAATAAACCTTCATTGGTGTTCCAGGTTTATCATACTGTTTTTTCCTTAAATGATATTCAGCAACTTCCTCGAGTAACTCCATTTGCTCTCCGTGAGTAGCACAATATTTTAGCAAATAAACCTTCTTATCTTTTAAAATAACCTTTGCGGGAATTATCTGAAGGCATTCTGGACACAAACTATTTGTAAATTCATGAAAAATATAGTCTCTGTTCATTAATTTAACCTCCTCTATTTATTGACGCAATTTGTATGATAACAAAATTAACATTGCTATAATATTCTAGTTTATTTTATTATACACAAGATTAATTTATATATCAAATATTCAACATAATTGCATTAAAATTACTTTCCAAATTTTCTAACTTAATAATTATTCAATGGTTCAATTTTATGGATTTATTAATAAATTTAGTATATAATTATTATTGGAAATCCATTACAAATTTTATATATATTAATGTATTATAGTTTTAAAAATATATTAAGAAAATGTGTAAAGCAATTAATAATTGATCAAAGAAATATGGGGGGATAATTTAATGAAAGTTTCAATGTCGAGTTTTTTAATAAGTCAGAAGCCTGTTTTGAAAAAAATTGTAGGTATTCTTTCTGAAAACTATAAATATGTATCAATTTTAGGCACAGATACTAAAGGAAAGTTATATAACGTACAAAAAACTGGTATAGATTTAACTGACTCACACTGGTGTGAACGTGGCTTTGTTGTAAGGGTTCATAACGGTGTAAATTTTTCTGAGTTTTCTTTTAACGAAATTAATGAAAATAGCTTAAATAATATAGTAGATGAAATACACTTAAATATGACCAATACTCTTGAAAGTCTAAAAAATGCCTCAATAACTGTAAATGCCTATGATTTAATAGAGGAAACGCTAATCAAGGAGCAGTTTTTAGGTGAAGTTACTACTCTTCCCTCTACTTTAACATCAAAAGAAAAAATTGAGAAAATGTGTTTTATTAAAGATTCTGCTTTAAGCTATTCAGATTTACTTGTAGATTTTAGAGTAGCCTATCATGAAGTGCATGTGTCAAAGATATTTATTTCTAATAATAAAGAACTAGAACAATCTTATATATGGAGCGAAGGATATTTGGTAAGTATAGTTCGTAGAGATGATAATACTAAATACGCACATGCATCTTTCTCTGGCTTAAAGGCAGTAGAATTACTTGATGAAATGAAAAATGGTATTGAAAAAATAGTAGATACTAGCATAAAACTTTTAGATGCTAAAAGTGTAATACCAGGTGAGTATGATGTAATATGTTCTCCTGAAATATCAGGGTTGATTGCCCATGAAGCCTTTGGTCATGGAGTAGAAATGGACATGTTCGTTAAAAAAAGAGCAAAAGCTTTAGAATATATAGGTAAGAGCGTGGCATCAGAATTAGTTACAATGCATGACGGTGCAGCCGCTGCTAGAAATATGTCCTCTTATTTGTTTGATGATGAAGGAGTACTTGGAACAGACACTATTGTTATAGAAAAAGGAATACTTAAAACAGGAATTTCCGATATATTATCTGCGCTTAAACTGGAGACTAAACCTACTGGCAATGGTAAAAGAGAATCATTTGAAAGGAAAGCTTATGCAAGAATGACTAATACCTTCTTTACTGCTGGAAATGATACTTTAGAAGATATGATAGCTTCTATTAAATATGGTTACATTTTAGACGGCACCATGAGTGGTATGGAAGATCCTAAGAATTGGGGAATCCAATGTATGATACTTCAAGGTAGTGAAATTAAAGATGGTAAATTAACGGGTGAAATAGTCTCCCCTGTAATTATGACAGGATATGTGCCCGATGTTTTAAAATCCATATCTATGTTATCAGAAACTGTGGAACTTTCTGGTTCTGGTGCTTGTGGCAAAGGTTATAAGGAATTTGTTAAAGTATCAGATGGTGGCCCATATATCAAAGCAAAAGTGAGGTTAGGATAATGATAGAAAGATTAAAAAAACTGATTGCTAAATCTGTAAAATCAGATAGTTTAGAAATGAATAGAATTAAAACAGCTAGTTATAAAAATGTTAGTTTTAAAAATGATAGTTTTAAAATAGATGCTTTTAAAATAATAGAAAATAGAATAACTGCTAGTGAACTTTTCTTTGTAAAAAAAGGTTTAGATATGTATAGAACTAAAAATGTCCATAATTTTAATATAACAGTATACAAAAATTTCGAAGAAGAAAGTGTATCATATACAGGATCCTCTTCCGCTATAATCCATCCTACAATGAGTGATGAAGAAATACTTCAGGTTATTGAAGAAGTTTCTTTCGCCGCTAGCTTTATAAAAAATAAATATTATCCTTTGCTAGAGCCATCCCACAAAAATCAGCCCCAATTAATAAGTAATTTTTCCGAGAAACCACTTAACGAATGGCTTTCTACATTAACTAGCGCAGTATACAATTCAGATACTTGTGATAGTGGAGGAATAAATTCTTCTGAACTCTTCCTTAATAAAGTTTTTACACGTATTGTAAGTTCTACGGGAATTGATGTATCTTACACAACCTATAAGGGAGAGCTGGAGTTTATAACTAATTGGAAGGAAGATACTGAAGAAATTGAACTTTATAAGCACATAGATTTTTCAGAAATGGATTATGCTTTGATAGATGAAAAAGTAAAAGCGATGCTTATTATTAGCAAAGAAAAAGCTATTGCATCCCCTACTCCGGCACTTGGAAAATACAACATATTACTTAATGGAACGCCAGTAATTGAACTATTAAACTATTATGTAACACAAGCCTCTGCTAAAACTGTGTACAATGGAATGTCACTTGCAAAACTTGGTGAGAATATTCAAGGTGAAGATGTAATGGGTGATTTGATAACTCTTACCTTAGACCCTTTTATGAAAAACTCAACCAAATCTTCTCCTTATGATTCTAATGGTTTTCCGGTGGATTCTGTTAAAATATTTAATGGTGGTGTTTTAAATATGTATCATGGCGACTTGCGTCATTGCCATTATTTAAATGTTGAGCCTACAGGCAATATATCAAACTTTGTTATAGAAGGTGGAAATTATTCAATAGCAGATTTTAAAATGGAGCCATACCTAGAAATCATAGCATTTTCTGACTTCCAAATGGATACTTTAACAGGAGATTTTGCGGGAGAAATTAGACTAGGTTGGTTTTTTGATGGCACAAATACTATTCCAGTTACAGGCGGTTCCATCTCAGGTAACATTAAGAAACTGCAAAAACAAATGTATTTATCAAAAGAGTTGCAAAAAGATAATAATTTTATAGGACCTAAAATTGTTAAACTTTTAAATGTAAATGTAACTGGGATAGAATAATTTTTTACTTTTTATGAACATTTACAATAGCACTAACATAGAATTTAATAATAGTAATTTTATGGAGCTTAATATGGACCATTTTAGAACAAATCAATATTCAAGAATAAATGCTGTTAGATATGCACGGACCTATGCTTTGCATCCAAACCCTAGCTTTAGGTACTTCCCACTTATTAATAATGAGTCTAGTGGAGATTGCGCAAACTTTATATCTCAATGCCTACTAGCTGGTGGAGGACCTATGACTTTTAGTGGCTCACATCCTTGGTGGTACAACAAGGCAAATACAGTAAGTACAAAGGACGACACCTGGTCTGTAACCTGGACTGTGGCAAATTCTCTTTATTGGACTTTGAAAGTTAATCAACAATCTAAATCATCAGGAATTAAAGGTCTTGAAATATATGATAATAGCTTGCTTGAATTAGGTGATTTGGTGTTTTTTGAAGGTAATAATGGAAATATATTTCACTCTGCAATTATTACCTCTTTTAGATATGCTCAGCCTTTAGTTTCTCATCATTCCTTTGAGGCTCTAGATATAAATTATACAAACTCTTGGCCAGCTAAGCGGGTGCATTTTTTAAAAATAAGCTTATAATGATAAGTTCAACGTTACAAATTTAGTATTGTAACGTTGTTTTTTATTTATCTTGAACGTTGTATTTGCTCTTAATATTACTTATAATTGTATCAAAGCATAAATTTGGAGGTAAATTAATGGGAAAGAACATAATAGTAGAGTTTATAAAAAAACATAAAATATCATATTTTGTTGGCATTCTATTTATGTTTTTAACATCTTATATTCAGTCGTTTTTTCCTAGAGTTCTAGGGGATACCATTGATATATTGGGAAGATCTAATTTTACTTTCAATCTTGTAAAAATCAAAATAGTATACATACTTTTAATTGCTATAGGTACCTTTATAAGTACTTATGCATGGAGAAATCTAATTGTAGTAAATGCTAGAAATCTTGAATGTCATCTTCGTGAAAAACTATATAGTAACTTGCAAAAATTATCTCCTGAATTTTATATTAAAAGGAAAACTGGAGATTTAATTGCGTATGCTATAAATGATGTTTCTGCTGTAAGAATGACTTTGGGGCCAGCAACAGCCATGATAATAAATGGCATTGCTATCTGTAGCGTTTCTATATATTCCATGTCAAAGATTATGGATCTAAAATTCACTTTGATGATACTAATACCAATTCCCTTTATCCTATTTTTCATGCTAAAAATAGGAAGACTTGTTCAAAAGCGATTTAAGGTTGTTCAAGAGAACTTTGCCTCTATCTCTGGCAGAGTTCAAGAAAATATATATGGAATTAGAGTAATAAAATCTTATGTGCAGGAAGAAGCGGAGGGTGAGAAGTTTGAGATATTAAATGATACAATGATGGAATCCAATATTAATATGATAAAAGTATCATCCTCTCTCTCTCCTGTAATTGAGATTTCCTTTAGTATAAGCTTTGTTATGAATCTTATTATAGGTGGAAATATGGTGCTAAATGGAAGCATAACTCTTGGAGATTTTATCGCCTTTAATGGATACTTGACAATGATTATGAGACCTATAATTTCCATAGGAAGAGTTATAAACATAGTTCAAAGAGGTATTGCCTCAATAAAAAGATTAGATGAAATATTTAATGTAAGCCCAAAAATTTGCGATGGAGTAAAAATGATAAGAACAGCTATTGAGGGTCAACTAGAATTCAAAAATTTGAGCTTTTCTTATACAGGTTCTGACAAAATAGCGTTGCAAAACATTAGTCTTAAAATACCTAAGGGATATACCATTGGAATTACAGGGAAAACCGGTTCAGGTAAAACCACCCTAGTAAACTTATTATTAAAGCTTTACATGTCACCACCGGATGAACTATTTATTGACTCAGTGGACATAAATGACTACTGTCTAGAAACACTTAGAACGAGCATTGGGTATGTACCTCAAGATAACTTCTTGTTTTCTGCAACAATTAAAGAGAATATAAAATTTTTTAAAGATATATACACAGATGATGATGTTGAAAAAGCTGCACAAGTAAGTTCTATTTATGAAAGTATTATGGATTTCCCTAAGGGATTTGATACCATACTTGGAGAACGCGGTGTTAATCTATCTGGTGGTGAAAAACAACGTATTTCTATAGCTAGGGCCATAATTCGAGACCCATCAATACTAATTTTAGATGATTCTCTTTCAGCAGTAGACACTATTACTGAATCTAAGTTACTTGAAAATATAAAAAAATCAAGATTTGGTAAAACCACAATAATTGTTGCACATAGAATTTCCACAATAAAACATGCTGATTTTATTATAGTCTTAGATGAAGGTAGAATATGCGAAAATGGAACTCATAATGAACTCATAAAGAAAGGAGGACTATATTATGAAACCTTCAAGTCTCAAAATAATGAAGAGCAAAAAAAATCTCAATGGGAAGCTTCATAAAATCAATAGTATTAAAAGGCTTTTAGCATTAACAAAACCATACCTTAATAAGATAATATTAGCTGCATTATGTGTAATGCTTGTAAATGCAGCAGAACTTTTAAAACCCTATATACTAAAGCTTGTTATTGATGATTTTTTAATAAAGAAAATATCGCAAAATGGTATGTACTCTATAACATCTATGGGGCTATTATATTTTATTGTGGTTGCTATTGGTGGTTTATCCTCTTTTACCCAAGTAAATTTAATAAATAAAGCTGGTCAGGAAATTATGAGAAATTTGAGAAGAAGAGTATTCAGAACAATACAATTTCTTCCGCTATCATATCTTGATAAAACCTCCTCTGGAAGACTTATAACTAGAGCCACAAATGATGTTGAAGCACTAAGTGAAATGTATACTGATGTAATTATTAGTTTATTTAAAGATATTTTCTTACTTATAGGTATAGTGTATGCAATGCTTGCCCTTGATGTAAAATTAGCTCTTATATCATTTTCTGTGGTTCCTCTGATGTTTTTTATTATTTTCCTTATGAAAAATAAGATTAAGAAAAATTTTACAAAAATGAAAAGCTTAATAGGTAAAATTAATGGATTTATGGCTGAGAATATTTCAGGAATGAAAATCATACAAATATTCGCTGGTGAAAAAGAAAAAAATAATGAGTTTCTAAAATTAAATGGAGAGTATTTAAAAAGCACATTATTTCAAGTTAGAATGAACAGTATTTTACGACCAGCAGCAGATGTTTTCCAAAGCCTTTCAGTAGCAATTATATTGTGGTATTCCATGATCAAAATTTTAAACCATACTTTAGAACTTGGCGTACTTTTCGCTTTTACAACCTATATAAAACAATTTTTTAATCCGATTTCTGATCTTGCAGATAACTATACTACTATTCAATCTGCATTGGTTTCTGCAGAAAGAATTTTCGAACTCCTAGATGAGGAAGATTCTCTAGAAGATTTAGATGAGGGCAGAAGCATAGATTTACAGGGGGATATAGAATTTAAGAATGTATGGTTTTCCTATAATAATTCAGATTGGATATTAAAGAATGTGTGTTTTAAAGTTAAAAAAGGAGAAACTGTTGCTTTTATAGGAGAAACCGGAGCAGGAAAAACCACAATAATAAGTCTTATAAGTGGTTTTTATAATATACAGAAGGGCGAGATACTAATCGACGGAATTAATATAAATGGTATCAAAAAGAAGGACTTAAGAAAAGCTATATCAGTTGTGCTTCAAGATGTATTTTTATTTTCAGGAGATGTAAAATCTAATGTTATATTAAATGATAATATAAGTGAAAAGGCCTTAATTAAGTCCCTTAAAACCACTTGTGCCTTAGATTTTGTAAATGGATTACCAGGAGGTATACATTCAGCTGTTATGGAAAGAGGAGCAACTTTTTCAGCAGGTCAGAAGCAGCTTTTATCATTTTCTAGAGCTCTTGCTCACTCGCCTTCTATATTTATATTAGATGAAGCTACTGCAAATATAGATACACCTACTGAAAAGTTAATACAAAAGGCTATTGAAGAAATGGCTCAAGATAGAACTACACTTATTATTGCACATAGATTATCAACCATACGAAATGCAGATAAAATAGTGGTGTTAAAACACGGAGAAATTATAGAAGTAGGAAATCACGATGAACTTATTGCAAGTGGTGGATATTACAAAAATATGATCCAAGATGATATACAAATTGCAAACTAATATAAGAACGGTATGTGAAATGATTTTAGTTATCATTTTACATACCGTTTTATAATTTATTTCAGTATCATTATTGTTTTGTTAAAATAAAATAGAATTTAACTCCCATTTCTGTGTTTTCTACCCCACAGCTACCACCATGAAGTAATATTATATTTTTAACTATTGAAAGGCCTAGACCAGTGCCTCCAAGTTTTCTAGTTCTCGATTTATCAATTTTATAGAAGTTATCCCAAATCTTACTTATTTCTGAAACATCGATTTTATTTCCGCTATTTTCAACTTCAACACAAATAGTATCATCTATGTTTTTCATTGCTACAGTTATAGATCCACCCTCCTGCGTATGTCTTATTGCATTAGTCATATAATTTGTTATTACCTGCTCTATTCTATTCCAATCTGCATTTACTTTTATATCTTCAATGAGATTTAATCCTAGTTTGATTTGTTTTTCATTAAGTAGGGAGGTAAATTTCTTTGTAACTGATTTTACAAGTTCATGAAGAGTGAATTCCTCTTTAGTTAATTTAAAATTTCCTGATTCTAGTTGAGACAAATCCAACATATCTGATACTAGACTATTCATTTTCCTAGATTCATCCATAATTACATCAATGAAATATTGTTTTTCCGCTCCCTCTAAAACATCATCATTTAAAGCTAGGGTATAACCTTCTATAAGGGTTATAGGTGTTTTAAGTTCATGAGATACTGCGGCTACAAAGTCTTTGCGCATCTCTGTTAATTTTCTTTCTTTTTCAATATCCTTTTCCAATTGCGTATTAGCATCTGTAAGTGAGGTTAATGCACCATATAAATTTTCTGATAGAAGATTCAAAGAAGTAGCTAAAGCGCCTATTTCATCCTCACTCTTAACCTCGCATTTTTCAGTAAAGTCCAGCTTTGCCATTTTAGAAGCCGTTTTAGTGATTTTTATAAGTGGTTTTGCAATCATATTTGAGTAAAAGAAAGAAAGAAGTAAAATAGTAATTAGTGCACCTATATAAAAATACAAATAAAATTCCTTTATAACTTGGACTGCTTCATTTACTGGCTGTAGTGAAGAAAAAGCATATATAGTTTCATCTTTCTTTTCATCATATAATATACCTGCTACACTTACTGCCATATCAGGTTTTTGTTCTGTAATAAAAATCAAGGGGTTTCCTTCTTCTTTTAATTTAGTAATACCACCTCTCCTTTCTATTTCATCAGTCATTATTTGGTTAATAGTTCTAACTGACCTAGAGTCTTTTTTTTCATCAACTGTTTTTGTAAGATATTTTAAATTTCCTAAACTATCTCGTATAATTATTTTATAGCCATTTTCTTCTTCAAAAGAACTAATTAAGCTAATCTCATCTTCATCCTGTTGGAGTAAAATATATTCACTTTTGAATTTAACAAGGTTATGTTCAAGATCATCCTTTTTCCATTTGATATAAAACTGTGCAAAAAACGCAGATTGAACTATTAAATTAATAGTTATAAAAATTATAAAAACTATAGAGGTTATTGCAAAAAGCTTTATTGTAATGCTCTTTTTACTTTTCATTTTTCACCTCGAATTTGTAGCCAGTCCCTCTTATTGTTGCTATAAGATAAGATTTTTCACCTAACTTTTCTCTTAATCTCTTTATAACAGTATCCACAGTTCTTAAATCTCCAAAATAGTCAATACCCCATAGTGCATCTAATATTTTTTCTCTACTTAATACAATTCTTTTATTAATTATAAAATAATTTAAAAGTTCAAATTCTTTAGGGGATAAATTAATTTCAACATTGTCTACGGTAACCTCATGGCTTGAATTATCAACTACTAGACCATCAAAGCTATTTCCTTCATTCAGAATAATCTCAGTATTATGGGTCCGTCGAATAATCGCTTTTACTTTAGCAACTAGTAGCTTTGGAACAAAGGGCTTAGTAATATAATGGTCTGTCCCTAGTTCAAATCCCAATAATTCATCGTCCTCTTCAGATTTTGCTGTGAGCATTATAACTGGGATATTAGAGGTTTTCCTTATTTCCTTGCAGACATCCCAGCCATCCATAACCGGCATCATTACATCTAGAATAATCAAGTCCACTTTGTTTTTGTTAAATATATTTATAGCCTCACTACCATTTTCCGCTTGTAAAATATTATATTGCTCTTTTCTTAAATAAATAGACACAAGATTTCTAATTCTTTCTTCATCATCAACTATTAAAATGGTTTCCATCATAAAATTTGCTCCTTTATTAAAAGTTAGTTACAAATCAGTGTCATTTATAAATTTAAATAATAATTGCTAACTTTATCTTATATTATAATACCACCAATAATCATAATTTATTAAAATCTTAACACATATATCCTTTATATATATAATAAAGTTATACCATGGCACTTAAGTGGCAAACTTATTAACAGTTTATGAATGAGTACAAATCAGACTATTCCAAACATCCTTAATCCAATTATTATAATTGCACTATCTGCAAGAATGTGAACTATCCATGAGTTAATAAAATTTTTAGATTTCGTATCAAGCCAGTTAAATATAAAACCTATACTAATTAGTCCTATTAATGCTAGACCTACTAATCCAATATTAAACCATGTTTTAAAAATTGCAATATGATATAACCCGAATAATAGTGAAGAATATATGTAGGCACACTTTTTTGATTTTAACTCATAAAGGTTTAAAAAGATAAAGCCCCTAAAAAAATATTCCTCTAAAAAAGAATTTCCTAATGTTATATATAATCCAACAAAAATAAAATTTGTAGCTGTAATTTTAGATTTGCTTTGTAGGCTTTCTGATATACTCTGCAAATTTATAACATTCCTCAATATATAATAAGAAATTAGTATTATAAGAAAAGAGAGTATTCCAAATAAAAAACCCATTTTTAAATGATCTTTATCTATATTCTTATAATTTATAGCCATTGAAAGTTTTCTTTTTTTAATGATTTTATTGTAGGTGTAAGGAATAAAAATAAAGAACAGGATTTTAATTACAGTTTTAACTACATAATTTACTACTAGTACCTGCTCTACAAAGTATAGTAAAATGCAAGCAACTAAAGAGCTTAAAATTATATACTTTTTTCTCATGTTATTGCCCTTTTATTAAAGCTACTCTATAAGGAAATAATTCTGCTGTCATTATGCCTTCTGCAACAGCGGGGTCATTTTTCATAATGCTTTGAGCTTCTTCTTCAGATCTTACTTCTAAAATTACGATCCCAAAGGTTTTTTCATCCATATTTAATGTTCTACCTGCTAAAATAAGTTTTCCGTCCCTATGTAATTCTTGTAATACTCTAAAATGTATGGATACAATTTCTTCATGCTTTTCTGTCCAATTACTCTCGTTTAGCAAAGTGGGTATTAATTTTAATACATATATAAATTGTTTCTTCTCTTGCTCCATTATTATTTTCACCCCTTCTTATTGTTTTAATTAATCTGAATAATTATCATCGTGATTATTCTAATGCAGCGAATATTTTTTTCGAAAAAAGTTTATTAAAAGCAGTAAATTGCGAGAAATATTGTCTTATATTTCCAAGGAAATAATTGCAAGGATTTTTTCTAATATAACTACAATTTTCTTTAATAGAAATAAAAATTTATGTAGTTCCTCTAATAATAAGTTCTGTTTCAAAGTAAACTTGTTTTTCAGTAGGGAGCTCTCCATTAATAACACCTATTAAGATACTACAGGCTTTCTTTCCCATTATATATATAGGCTGTGCTATTGTTGTAAGTTCGGGCTCAATAATTTCTGATATATGAATATTATCAAAGCCTATAATTGCTATATCTCTTGGGATTTTATAGCCATTTCTGAGTAAAATTTTCATTCCTCCCAGGGCCATCATATCATTACTATAAAAAATGGCATCTAAATTGTGAAAGCTGCATATTATTTTTTTAGTAGCCATTATTCCACCTTCAACATTAAAGTCTCCTTCAAATATATACTTTTCATCATATATTCCATAATTCTTCATTGCATCAATATATCCTTCTAATCTTTGCTTTGATACTTCTAAATTTTTTATTCCTTTTACAAAAACTATTTTACGTTTTCCCATTTCATATAAGTATTTAATACCCTCTGTTACGCCTTGCTTGTTTAAACAAAACACTCCATAATGATCTTTATATCCTTCAATATATCTATCAACTAATACAAAAGGAACATTGTTATTTTTTAGTATGGTTATGCTTTCATTACTTTTACCTCCAGACATAAAGATAACACCATCTATAAGTTTACTTATAAGAAGTTCAATATATTTTTCTTCTTTGTATTTATCATTATCCGTGTTACAAATTATTAAATTATATTCTAATCTCTCTGCCTCATCCTCAATTGCTCTTGCCATTTCCGAGAAAAAAGGATTTGTAATATCAGGAAGGATAATTCCTATAGTACCGGATTTCTTAGTGCTAAGACTTCTAGCTATAGAATTAGGAATATAACTCATCTCTTTTGCAATTTTTAATATCCTTTTCCTTGTTACGTCGCTTATGCTATCATCCTTTTTGTTCATAACCATTGAAACTGTGGCCTTTGAAACTCCAGCGAGTTCTGCTATATCCTTCATTGTAACATTATTCATAATTTTCCTCCGATTTGCATTAAATACCCACTAATGATTAACAATTTAGCATTTAATGCCTACATTTATTGCTAATTAATCTATCTGAAAATTGTAATTTGCAGATTTTATTTTTGATTTTAATTTATAAAACATAATTATATAAAATTATACCAAAATATACTTTGTATTGAAACACTTTATAAAATTATAACCCAGAGGCTAATCCCCTGGGTTAATTTTTTATATTCTATTATTGGGGGAATATATTTTCAATACTATTTTTTTATAAGCTGAAGTTCTACTGGAATTTCTTTTTCAACTGTTTCACCTTTTGCTACTTTAACAGCATTTTCTACTGCAACTGCTCCCATTAAATCAGGTTTTTGTGCTATAGTAGCTGCTAATTCTCCACTTGCAACTGCCGCTTTTGCATCATCATTACCGTCAAATCCTACAACAATCACTTTTTTATTTGCTGTTTTAATTGCTTTTATAGCTCCTAGTGCCATTTCATCGTTATGTGCAAATATTGCATCGAAGGCAGGAGTGGCTTGAATAATATTTTCAGTAACTGTTAATCCCTTTTGTCTATCAAAATCTGCTGCTTGACTAGCAACAACTTTAACACCATCTTTTTTATCAACTATATTGTGAAATCCTTTACCTCTATCTCTTGTAGCAGAAGCTCCTGGAATACCCTGTAATTCCACTATGTTTCCTTTTCCGTTTAATTTTTCAAGTATAAATTCCGCTGCCATTTCTCCACCTTTTATATTATCAGAGGCAACATGACAAACAACTTCTCCACCATTAGCTTTTCTATCTACAGTAATGACCTTTATTTTGTTTTCATTTGCAACTGCTATAGAACTTGCAACTGCATCGCTATCTGTTGGATTGATAATTAAAACCGCTATTCCTTGTTGAACTAAATCTTCTACATTAGACCTTTCTTTTGTAGCATCATTTTGGGAATCAAGAACTACAACCTCATATCCTAGTTCCTTGGCCTTCTTCTCAGCGCCTTCTTTCATTGATACAAAGAAGGGATTGTTAAGAGTAGAAAGTACTATTCCAATTTTCTTTCCACCTTCAGCAGACTTTTGTGAGCTACAGCCCGCTAATGACCCCATAACTAGTACAGTTGATAATGCCATTGATAGTAATTTTGTTCTTTTTTTCAATTAAATCATCCTCCACTTTTTATTTATTTTTTTTCTTAACCATTACGGCTAATAAAATAACTAAGCCCTTAACTATTGCTTGATAAAAAGGAGACACATTAATAAGATTTAAGCCATTATTAAGTACCCCTATTATTAAAGCTCCAATTATTGTACCCACTACACTTCCCTCTCCACCGGATAAACTAGTACCACCTACTACTACAGCTGCGATAGCATCTAACTCAAAGCCTACTCCAGCATTTGGAGAAGCTGAACCTATTCTGCTGGTAACAATTATTCCGCTTAAAGCTGCTGCTGCACCACTAATAACATATACAAGTGTTTTAATCTTATCTGTATTAATTCCTGATAATCTTGCTGAGTCTTCATTTCCTCCAAGTGCGTAAACATATCTACCATACCTAGTTTGACTTAAAACATATATTGCTATCACAAATACTATAACCAAAAATACAACTGGAATTGGTAGTCCGAGTATCATTTTATTGCCTATGGCAGAAAAACTTTGTCCTAGCCCTGAAATAGGAGTACCATTTGTATATACATAAGTTACACCTCTAAAGATAGTCATTGTAGCCAGTGTAACTATGAAAGCTTGTATTCTGCCTTTAGATATAAGAAGGCCATTTATAAGACCTATTACGCATCCAATAGCTAAAGCTACAATTATTGCTAAAACTACGTTCCCTGTGGACTTTATTATAATTGCAGCAGCAGCACCACTTACTGCCAGTATAGAGCCTACAGATAAATCAATGCCACCCGTAAGAATTACAAAAGTCATTCCTATAGCTATAACGGCATTTACTGAAACTTGAGTAAATACATTTTTAAAATTTGGTATAGTTAAAAATCTAGGTGTAATAAATGATATAACCATACATAATATCAAAAGACCTATAAGTGATTTATACTTTAAAACTACATTCTTTAAGTTATTTTTCATATATAAACTCCTTCCATGGTGAGAATTCACATTTAACACCTTAATTTTTTATACCTACTGCATATTTCATTATTGCTTCTTGTGAAGCTTCTTCCTTGGAAAGTATGCCTGATATTTCTCCTTCGTGCATGATTAAAATCCTATCACATATTCCCAGTATTTCAGGCATATCAGAGGATATCATAATAATTGCTTTACCCGTAGCTTTTAGTTCATTTAAAACATCATAGATTTCCTTCTTAGCTCCTACGTCTATTCCTCTGGTCGGTTCGTCTATAATTAATACTTTAGGTGCAAGCATAATCCATTTAGCCAATATAACCTTTTGCTGATTTCCTCCACTCAAATACTTAATTAACTGCTGAGCACTTGGAGTCTTTATAGAAAGTTTCTTTATATATTCTTGTACTGATTTACTTTCTTCTACTTTATCTATACGTTTAGCTCCATTTTCATACTTTTTTAGATTAGCTAAGGTCATATTGCTCCCAACTGACATACCTAGAATAAGGCCTTCTTTTTTTCTGTCTTCAGAAAGATAGCAAATTCCTTTTTCAATAGCATCTTTAGGTGAATTAATATTAACCTCTTCACCATCAACAAATGTTTTACCTGAAGACTTTTTATATTCTCCAAATATTGTTTTTGCCATTTCTGTCCGGCCTGAACCCATAAGGCCTGACACTCCTAATATTTCTCCACTCTTTGCTTCAAAACTAATATTGCGAACTTTTTCACTAAAGCTTAAATTCTCAACTTTAAGAATAGTGTGTCCTTTAGGTGATTTTTTATATGGAAACTGTTCCTCTAGTTTTCTACCAACCATCATTGATATTAAATCATCTTTAGTAATGTCAGTTGTCATAACTTCACCAATATATTTACCATCTCTTAAAACTGTGATCCTGTCACAGATTTGAAATATTTCATTTATTCTATGAGAGATATACACAATACTCATATTTTGATTTTTGAGTTTGGTAATTACTTTAAAGAGATTATCTGTTTCTACATCAGTTAATGCAGTGGTAGGCTCATCCATTATTATTATTTTTGAGTTTTTCGAAAGTGCCTTTGCTATCTCTACTAGTTGCTTTTCACCTACATTTAAATCTTTAACTAAGGTATCCACATCAATACTGAAACCAATATCTTTAAGTAGAATTTCCGACTTTTCTTTAAGTGTTTTTTTATTTATTCTTCTTGTTATTCCATTAAATTCTTCATTACCTAAAAATATATTTTCCCATATACACAAGTTAGGAAGAAGACTTAATTCTTGATGAATAATTGCTATTCCATGTTTTTCAGCATCTTTTATACCTTTTATATCCACTTCAGAACCTTGGATAATAATACTTCCACTGTCCTTATTATAAACTCCACTTAAAATCTTCATTAAAGTAGACTTTCCTGCTCCATTCTCTCCGAGTAGAGCCAGAACTTCTCCACTATAAGCTTCTAATTTAACATCCTCAAGAGCTTTTACCCCCGGAAAGTATTTTGAAACATTCTTCATCTGAAGTAGAGGTGTGATTTTAGCCATTGAATCTCCTCCTCAAAACTTACTTATATTTCCCTAAGTTAGAATACAACTCCTGATTTTAGTATTACATTTGCAAAGGGTGTTTGTTCCCCAGTTCTTACTACTGCTTTACATTGTTTTAACTGGGACTTTAATTCCTCATGAGTTATGAATGTGATTTTTACATCTCCAACTGCTTTTTTTATCTCTTTAAATAAATTAGGACTAACTTCAAAGGTCTCCTTAGCTACTATTACTTCCTCAATTTGAAGTTCTGTTAATATAGATGTTAAAGTTTCAATAAAGCCAGGTATATTTTTAATTAATGCAATATCTATTCTTTTAGTTTCATCTGGTATTGGTAGACCACAGTCCCCTATAGCCAGGGCATCAGTGTGTCCCATTTTTGATATTACTTCTGATATTTGTGAATTTAATAATGTAGTTTTTCTCACGACTATTCCTCCTTATAAATCCATCATATATACCTCTATGGAAATTCAAATTATTAATTACAAACTTCACCGTAAATATCTATTACCTCTTTGTACGTTGGTATTGAGGGTTGTGCTCCTGATCTTTGAACTACTATTGAAGAAACTTTATTAGCAAAGGATATAGCCTTTTTAAGGTTTTCATAGTTCAATTTTTCAGTCCCTAATTTACTTGCTACTGCTCCAATAAAACTATCTCCTGCAGCAGTTGTATCAATAGCATTAACTACTATTGCAGGAATTAGTTCTGCCTTTTCTTTAGTTATCAATGCTGCTCCCTTTGATCCTAAAGTTATTATTACGTAATTCACCCCAACCTCTATGAAACTAGCTGCTACCTTTTCAGCACTTTCTAAGTCATCAACTAAAATTCCTGTAAGTTCATAGGCTTCTGTTTCATTAGGAATTATTATATCTGTACATTTTAATAAATTTTCATTTATTTTTTTTGCTGGAGCTGGATTTAATATGGTTAGTACACCTTGGGATTTTGCATAATTGAATGCCTCTATTGTAATTTCACTAGGCGTTTCAAATTGTGCCACTAGTACATCGCAATCTTTTATAATTGAATAGCTTTGCTTTATCTCATCCATATTAATACTCATATTAGCACCAGCTACTACAACTATAGAATTATTACCTTCAGAGTTAACATTAATTATGGCTGTGCCCGTAGTTTCTTTATTATCTTTAAAAACATAGTCTGTATTTATTCCATCCTGTTCAAGCTTACTTTTTAAGAAATCACCATTGCTGTCATTGCCAACCTTACCTATCATGTATACCTCGCATCCCATTCGGCTAGATGCAACAGCTTGATTTGCTCCTTTCCCTCCAGGGATAGTGTTTAAACTTTTTGCAAAAACGGTTTCACCGATCTTAGCCATGTTTTCTACTTTTAATACTATATCCATATTCAAACTCCCAAGTATGCAAATTTTACTCATATAATACATCACCTCTTATTAACTTAACCGATTAACTAAACCGGTTAAGTTAATTGTATACGTTTAAATAGCCTTTGTCAATAAATAACCTGAGAATTTTTATTGCATATATTCCATTAAACTTAAAATTAAAATAGCCACCTTAAATGAGCTTATCCAAATGGATAGTTTTATTTAAGGTGGTTAATTTTATACCTAACTATTAAATTTTACTATAAGTTGAATCTGTTTCTATACAATCCCATTCTTTGAAGAATTGTTCCAAATAGTTTTCCATAAATTTATGTCTTTCTATTGCCATAGATTTACCTGATTCAGTATTCATTAAATCCTTTAGCAGTAAAAGTTTTTCATAAAAATGATTAACCGTAGTACTAACACTTTTCTTATATTGCTCAAAATTCTTATATTTTTGTGGCTCAATATTAGGATTGTATAATTCTCTTTCTTTATAACCCCCATAAGCGAAAGCTCTTGCAATGCCCATAGCACCAATTGCGTCTAATCTATCAGCATCCTGAACAACTTTTCCCTCCATTGTTTCTTGCATTGCATTTGTAGTGCCACCTTTAAATGACATGGTTGCTATTATTTTAGTAACCTTATCAATAATGTCATCATTCACTCCTAAGCTTTCTAGCCACTGCCTAGATAGCTTAGGTCCAACATCACTATTGCCTTCATTAAATTTCCAATCTGCAATATCATGTAATAGTGCAGCTAATTCCACTACAAACATATCTGCATTTTCTTTTTCTCCTATATAAATAGAAGTTTTATAAACTCTTAATATATGAAACCAATCATGCCTCGTTCCTTCTCCCTCTAATTTGGTTTTTGCATATTCTTTTGTTTTATTTATTATTAGTTCCTTATCCATAAATGCCTCCAATATGATAAATCTAAATTAAATTTTAAATTCGCACAATCATTTTGTGAGCAACTACAATTTAAATATAATCGCAATTGATATTGCTAAAATGTGCGTTATGTTTACTAGTGCAAAATTTTTCACGGAATAAATGAAGGTTTCACTTTTAATAGGTCTTTTGTAAAACAATTTTATATTTCTATTCAATGGTATTATAGTAAAGAGTACTAGCAAGGACATAACTGGTGAAATTTTTAATATAACTAAAGTTATAATATCTAAGTATCCTATATAATAGAGAATTTTAAATAATTTAAATGCATTTTCTACTCCTAGATAGTAAGGTAATGTAAATCTATTATTTAATATATCCTCTTTAACATCACAAATGTTATTTGCAAGCATTATGTTTGCTATGCCACCTATTGTAGGAATGGAGATTAAAAAAATATAAAATACCTCCACTAGGTTTATGCTGATGTTTAACATATTATTGTGATACATAAAAGAGATTATATTTTTATCAAATATATGGATATAAACAGATAAAAATAAAATTACAAATCCCATAAATACACCCGAAAAAATTTCTCCTAGTGGCGTACGTGAAATTGGAATAGGCCCAAAGGTATAGAGTATGCCTGCTAAGAACGAAACAACTCCGATTAAAAGTACCATTACATTAGTATTTAAAGTTAATAAAACTCCAAAAAAAATTGCCAGTGCAAGCAAGATAAAAATTATAGTTAAGGCTGTGGATTCTTTGAACCCATAACTGGGAATCACATTTTTCTTTTTATGACCATTTAAAGCTTTTTTGTCATCAATATAATTGTTAATTGCTGTTGTAGCCATGTCGAAGGCTAATAGAGACACACTCATAATAATAAAATTCTTTATATTAAAGCTCTTATATCTGTACAGTGAATAGAGTGTTCCCACTATATATGGTATCATGCTAGCTAATTTTGTTTTAATTTCAATGAATTGAAAGAAATTAATTAAAGACAATTCTATAACCTCCTCTTAGGTAATAAGCTCTTGATTTCCTGTATAGTTTGGTTGACTTTCAAAATAGTTCATGATAATATTATTGTAAACTTTGATTTAAATTGTGGTTTACAATTAATTTTAGAGCATATTTATCTAATAAAGCAATAGTGATACACTATTCTTATAACTTTTTAGGGAGGAATTTATTTTGAAATTATCTACACGAGATTTAATAATTACTGCATTATTTACAGCACTAACGGCAGTTGGGGGAATTATGTCTATACCACTCGGTCCAGTACCTATAACGTTGCAAACCTTTTTCGTTATTTTATCAGGACTTATATTAGGTGCCAAATTAGGTGCTTTATCTCAAATCACATATGTTGTTTTAGGCTTAGTTGGATTACCTATCTTTTCTGGTGGTTATGGAGGACTAGGCGCAATAGTAAGACCTTCTTTTGGATTTCTAATAGGTTATATTGTTGCAGCTTATGTAATTGGGAAGCTTACAGAAAAAGATAAGTCTCTTTCTAAAATAATATATTCTGTTATTTTAGGAAGTTTTGTAATTTATATTATTGGTGTACCCTACTTTTATTTTATATTTACTAATTATTTAGGAAAAAGTATAAATTTTTATTCAGCTCTTAAATATGCTTGCATACCATTTATACCTGGTGATATTATAAAAGCAGTAATAGCTATAACGTTAGCTAAACAATTAATTCCTAGGTTGTCGAAATATACAAATTCAAACTAGTATACCTATTTATTACTATTATTATTCCCAAGTTGTCCATATTTCTGGTACGTAGCCTATAGTGGCCTGCTTTCCATTACGTACTATAGGAGTCTTAAAAAGTTGTGGGTTTTTTAATAAAATCTCCTCTTTGGTCTCCTCCCCTCTAATTTGATCTAAATTTAATTTTTTATAATCCTTTGCTTTTGAGTTAATTAAATTATTTAATCCTACAGATTTTTTTACACTCTGTAGTTCACCCTTACTTAGTCCTTTAATATTTAAATCTATAAATTGATACTTTATTTTTCTTTCCTTAAAAAATCTTTCAGTTTTTTGTGTGTCAAAACACTTTTTGGTTCCAAAACATTGAATGTTCATTTGTTTGAATTCTCCTTAAACTATATTAGAGTATCTTTTATATTACTATTTATTATAGCATTGGTGGCTATTAATTATAAGGCATCTAAAAAAATAGCTAGTCATTATGCTAGCATATTTTTTTAGATGCACAAACTATAATATTATCATAGCAAGTATTACTGTAGCAATTATTCCGCAGCTTACAGGTATAATATTCTTCCGAGCTACCTCAAAAGGTTCAACCTTACATATTCCTGCTGCTGCAACTACACTCCAAGGAATTATGGTGCCTCCACCTATCCATACTGTGATGATTTGACCAAAGGCTGCAATACTTTCTTTATCTATGTTCATAGCATTAGAAAAGGTATTAGCTAAGGTTCCCACTATAGGAAGGCCTGCGAAGCCAGAACCACTAAGTCCAAGAAGAGTACTTACTGCTGTTTGTACACCTATGACAGAATACTTTGATAAGGGAATGCTACCGGCTACATACATTCCTATATCACTTAAAATACCAGTGGCTCCATTTCCTAATATATCTATAGCTGTGCCTTCACTACCTAAAAAAAAGAAAGCGCCGATAATTATAATTGGTGCAAATATGTTTATACCAAAAGTAAAACCACTTTTAATATATTTAGCAACCGCACCTAATGATGTTTTAAAACCAGTGCGAATTACAGATGAAATTATCATTATTAATGCTGCCGTTCCACCTATTAATGCTGTAGATTCTGAACCTTTCAATCCAAATTTGCTTATAACTATAATATTAAATATAAATGTTAAGGGAGTAACTATTGCCATTATTTTTGATCCTATTGACTGCTTTTGTATTAATTCTTTAGTTTCAATTACTTTTACGTCATCCGTAATTTCTGAAGGCTTGTCATTTCTCATAAGTATAAAGGCTATAGTTATAGTAACTATACTCATTATACCCCAAAAGGGAAGGCTTTCTTTAATAATTCCTAAGGGATTATCCAAAATTGCGGTCTTTGCAGTTATTGCTGGCGCTGCTTGAAGGACGAAGTCACTTGATAAGGCTACTCCATTGCCGAATATACATAAAACCACAGCAGCCCACACAGGGGGTAATCCAGATTTTATTGCTGTAGGGACCATTAATGCACCTATAAAAACCACTGCAGGTGTTGGCCAAATAAACCATGAAATTAAAGTCATAGTAATACCTAGTACAAAAAAAGACATAGTTTTGTTTATCATTAATTTTTTCATAGGTTTTATAATTATTTCATCTACACCCAAATCAGTTAATGCGCTAGACATTGCATTTACTAATGCAATAACAACAACTACTTCAATAAATTCTTTTCCAGATACAACTACTGCCTTATATATAATCTGCACAGCTGATAAAATATTACCTGTAAAGATATAACCGATTACTCCAATTCCTAAAATACATGGGAGTATAACATCTTTTTTAAGTGCAATTATTACAATAATTATTAGAATGATTATAATATACACATAATGAATTGTACCTAAATTAACCATGGGCTTATTCCTCCTGTATTTTTAAAAATAATCAATTTATATTGTTTCCGAAAAGAATTAAAAACATGCAATATATAACTAATCAAACATTCAAATATTTCATGACTTTAACTATTATTTATGATAGACTTATGACTAACAAAAAAATTCGCAATACAATGATATTTTCTAAACAAGGAGGCAAAGATGTTAAAAATTTGGGGAACATTAATCAATGATAATAGAATTATTAAAGATGAAGTGTCAGTGTCTGAAATGGAAGACAGTTATCAAGAAAATCTAAAAGCATGCATAACAGAGTTATGTTATAAATTTGATATAGCAACACCTTACTGGCTAAAATCAAATGTTAATGAATATAATAAAAGACGTAAGACTAGTTTTGATGAGAACAATTTTATAGAAGAGATTTACTTTGATAAATTTATGATAGAAGAATTAAAAGAAATAGAAAAATAGTGCCTGTGCAGGCACTATTTTTCATTTACTCATATCTAAGGGCATCAATTGGATCTAATTCTGCTGCTTTTTTAGCTGGGTATATACCGAAGAAAACGCCTACTGCTGAAGAAAATAAAATAGAACCAACTATCGAGGCCAAAGATACCACTGGCGTTATTCCTGCAAAGCTTCCTATTATCTCTGCCCCGACAATTCCTAAAATCATTCCAATTATTCCTCCTATTAAGGATAAAATAACTGACTCAATTAAAAACTGCATTAATATTACTTTAGTTGTTGCTCCTACTGCCATTCTTATGCCTATCTCTCTCGTTCTTTCTGTAACTGACACAAGCATTATGTTCATTACACCGATACCTCCAACTAATAGAGATATAGCCGCAACTGCACTTATAAATGCTGTAAATATTCCAAGAACACTGTTAATTTGCTCAAGCATTGCGAGTGCATTATCTGCTGAATATATTTCCTTACCTCTGTTATTATGTCTTGATTCCAACATTTTTATTGTGCCATTTCCTACGGATTCGCCGTTCTCTTGTGAATTCGCAACTACTGTCATAGAACTTATTTTAAATTCCTTTGACTGCAATGTACTTAAGAAGGTTATTGGAGAAGTTATTATAATTGGTTTACCAGAATTTGCATTTTTCCCAAACGGAGAAGATATTCCTTTCTCAACGCCTATAATATTCATCTTTTTCATTAGTGTATTCTGACCTATTTTAATGCTTTGACCTACCACATCAGAATAACCAAATAAGGTAATTGCATCAGCTTCATCAATTATTCCTACTGCTGCCCCTTGTTCATATTCCTTTTCATTAAAATATCTTCCGAAAATAATTTCTGTATTATTTATGTATGCAAGATCTGGAGATCCCCCCCTCATATAAGCATTTTTGCTACGCTTTTCAGAAAAAACTGTACCTTGAAGTTGAAAAGCAGGGCTTGCATATTTCATGCTCTCAATCTTTTGTTTTATTTGTTTAACATCGTCTAAGGTTATATAATCTGTTGATTGAGCATTTTCACCACTTACTTTAACTGTAATCGAAGATGCTCCCAATTTATCGAATTCACCTGTGATAGCCTTTTGACCTCCTTGACCAAGAGATACAATTGTTATAACTGAACTTATGCCAATTATTATTCCAAGCATTGTAAGAAAAGAACGCATCTTATTAGCCGTTATACTTTCCAAGGCTGTCTTTACACTTTCAAATATGTTCATACTTTCACTCCCTTTATAAAACGATTCTATGCTTGACCGTAGAATCTGATATAATTTCACCGTCTCTAAACCTTATTATTCTATTTGTATGGTTTGCAATATCAGTTTCATGTGTAACCATAAGAATTGTAGCTCCTTCATTATTTAAATCTTCAAATATCTTCATTATATCTTCGGAGGATTTAGAATCAAGGTTTCCTGTAGGTTCATCTGCCATGATTACCGCTGGAGAATTAACTATTGCCCTTGCGATTGCAGCCCTTTGCTTTTGTCCACCTGATATTTCATTTGGCAAATGACGTACTCTATCAGATAGACCTACTTTTTCGAGTGCATAAAGAGCTTTTTCTTTTCTTTCTTTAGAAGGTATACCTGCATACATCATAGGAAGCTGAACATTGTCAAGTAAGCTAATTCTTGGAATAAGATTAAATGACTGGAATACAAAGCCTATCTCTTTATTTCTAATATAGGCGAGTTCATCACCACTCAGAAATGAAATATCTTTTCCATTTAAAATGTACTTACCGCTATTCATTTTATCAAGACACCCAAGAATGTTCATCAAAGTAGATTTTCCAGAACCAGAAGCCCCCATTATTGCTGTGAACTCTCCCTTTTCAATTTTGAGACTAATATTATTAAGGGCTGTGAATTCAAGATCTCCAGTTTTGTATATTTTTATAAGGTTTTTTACCTCTAACATTTATATTCCTCCTTGTATTCCCCTAAGATACAAAACAATTATCCACTACTTAATTCGTTGCCTCTTTTACAATTGTGCCTTCTTTAATTGAAGTTGAAGGATTTAATATAACTTTTTCACCATTTTTGATTCCTTTGGTTATTTGAACTTCAGTATCTGACTGAGCTCCAATAGTTACCTGTCTTTCACGCACTATATTTTCTTCAACAACGTATACTAAATTTTTATCGCCCTTTTCTACCTTTAGTGCTTCTGAAGGTATTTTGACAGCACTAGCAACTTTATCTACTAATATGTCTACGTCTACATCAAAATCTATCTTTAAATTTGGAGCACCATCTAGAATAGATATTTCTACTGCTAGGGTTGTTTCACTCCCTGTTACTCCGACTGTTTTATTTGCTGCGGGGTCTATAAATGAAACACTGCCTTTATAGGTTCTGTTTCCATTTTTAATTATTACTTCTTGACCAATTTTAACTTTATTAGCATCATATTTTCCAAGGGATGCTACTCCTTTTAAGTTTTCTATATCTTGAACTACTACCACTGCTTCCATACCATTCCCTATTGCACCTTCTATTGCCTTCATTGTTGTTACCACCCCAGCATTCGCAGCTATAATTGTGCTTTTATTTTCTGCTAGCTTTTGTTTAGCTGAATTCAAGGATATTTCTGCTAATTTCACAGAATTATCTGCTTGTTTTAACTTCTCTGAGGACAACGGTGATAAGGCACTCTTTTGTTGTTTTAAACTTTCTGATTTTGCTTTATCCGTTGGATTTAAACTTTTTTCTAATGTTGTAATTTCACTGTTTAAATCTGCAATTTTACTTATAATATTATAATTTTGATTGTACAAATCTTCTTTAGCAAGGACTGCATTATCATATTGGATTTGCGCTTGGCTAACAGTTGAAGCTAAATCAATAGTTTCATAAGTTACTAGGATATCACCTATTTTGACCTTTTCTCCTATTGAAACATTTACCTTTTTAATTTTAGATTGAAGTCCAAAATATTCTTTACTATTTTTTGAATTCACCGTTGCTGTGGTAGATATATAAGATTTAAGTTCTCCTACCGCAGCTATTGAAGTTTTTACAGCTATAATTTTACTAGCCTTCTTTTTTTCACTTAATAGAAATACGCCACTTAAAACGCCTACTAAAATTAAACCGTAAATTACTGTTTTCTTTTTCATTACTAATTCCTCCTTATATGATTCTGCTTATATATATCAATTATTAATTTTTATCTCTCTATACATAATTAAGTAATACTGTTATAAACTCTTCTAAAGCTTTTCTTAAATTTTTCTAAATATACATAAAAGCCAAAAATATATTTATAATTTTCAAAAATACACAAGTAATAGCAATAAAAAATAGCAGTAGAACATAATAAGTGTTCCACTGCTATTTATTAATTTTCATCTTTATCATAAAAATCTAGATATGAATAATTTTCTCCATTTTTTTGCCAACCTAAAATAGAATCCATATTTACATTTTGTGCCGATCTAAAAATAGATTTATCAACATCACTAAAATTTCTCTTTAACTCTTTAACTAAATCCTTTATTTCATGGCGTTTGTTTCCTATCTTTTTAGCTGCAACCATGCAGGCACAATTAAGTGGCCATATGCCACTATTTTGAGTGAAATTTTCTATGTATTGTTCTTCAATATAATAAAGAGGACGAATTAATTCCATTTCCTTAAAATTTTGTGCTTTTAATTTTGGAAGCATGGTCTTAAAATTTCCTGAATAAAGAATATTTAACATAGTTGTTTCAATTACATCATTAAAATGGTGACCAAGGGCAAGTTTATTGCAGCCTAACTCCTGCGCTTTCGCATATAAGGCTCCACGTCGCATTTTTGCACACATATAACAAGGATAATCTCCAGCTATTTTATCAATTATATGAAAAACACTTGATTCAAATATTTTAATTGGAATTTTTAAATAATTACAATTATCAATTAGTAGTTCTTTTATATTTTCATGATAACCAGGATCCATAGCAATAAACTCTAATTCAAAATTCACCTTACCGTAATGTTGTAACTCTTGAAATAATTTAGCCATTATTAGACTATCCTTACCACCAGAGACTGCCACAGCTATTTTATCACCCTGGGATACTAATTTATAATCCACTATAGCTTTAATGAATTTTGACCAAATATGTTTCCTATAGTCTTTAATAAGACTGCGCTCTATTTCCGCAAGTGGTTTTCTTTCATTAAATGGAACTTTGATTTCGCAACCTTCTCCTGCAATACTACTCATAAAATCACCTCTCTTTTACATTAGAATATTATAACATATCCGAAAAGAGTTTGTCTTTGAAAATATAATTTATAGTATGATTTTTTATTTTTCTAATTTTTTAATGTAAACGCTGCATTTGTGATTTTGAAATTGTCTTTTAATCCAGGAGTAATATATACTTGTTTATCTTTAGTTATAAAAATTGCTTCTACTCCAGGCATTGTATTTATAAACTTCATTCCGTCTTCAAGTCCCAATGAAAATACACTAGTAGAAAGAGCATCTCCATCGATTGATTTTTCACTTACTATGGATACTCCTGCTATTGAATTATCACAAGGGTATCCTGTACTCGTACTTAAAATATGGTGATATTTCTTACCATCTTTCTCAAAATACCTTTCATAAATGCCCGATGTAACAATGGACTTATTTTCTGCTTCAATCATTCCAATAATATCACCTCTTTGTGTAAAAGGATCTTGAATTCCTATTTTCCACGGTGAACCAGTAACATTTTTACCCATAGCAAATACATTACCACCTAGATTTATGATAGCATGTTCCACACCATTCTCTTTTAGAACTTCTGATACTTCATCTGCAGTGTAACCCTTTGCTATAGCGCCTAAATCTATTATCATACCTTTGTTTTTAAGAAATGCTGTTTTGTTTTTTTCATCTAATATTAGATTTTTGTAACTTATTAATGCTTTTTTTTCTTGAATCTCTTGTTTAGAAGGCACTCTTGCTGCCTCCGTACCTATTCCCCATAATTTAACAAGAGGGCCTACAGTTATATCCATTTTCCCATCTGTTAGTCCTGCGAATTTTAAACCTTCTTTAAGAACTTCCAACGTTCCATCAGAGATTTTAATTGGCTTTACTCCAGCTGCATTATTAATATCTATAACTTCACTATCCTCTTTATTGATACTCATTGTATTTTCAATTTCACTAATTCTTTTGAAAGCTTTATCTAGTACTTTAGTAGAAGATTTATCATATATTTTAATAGTACATACAGTTCCCATTAAAAACTCAGTTTTTGAAATTGGCTCTACTGGTGCTAAAACTTTTTTAGAACAAGCAGATAGCATTATTGCTAATATAGTACATGTTATAATAATCTTAAGTTTTTTATTTTTTGATAAAAAAATCATAATTATACACCTCTTTTTCTCATTTACTCACAAATACTTGTCTTAAGTCAAAGGCTATTCTATTATTTGAAATAGTTTAACTTCAATAATGGTTTTTATCAAAAAGAAGGACTTTAGACCTAAGTCTAAAGTCCTTCTTAATTTAATTATTATGTTATTTTTTCATAGCCTTAGCTTTTTCATATAAGGTTTTAAATGTTGTTGAAATACCAGTTGCGCCACTAACTGTTATTGCCTTATCATCTTTTAGTGCAGCTTCAGTTAATTGAGTGAAAGCATCTGCAGGAGAAACTTTCATGGCAGCATATGCTTTATCTTCACTCTTTTTCATGCCCTCTTTATTAACTTCCATATATTCTACTTTAGATATCTTCCCATCTGTATAAGTAACTGTTATCTCACCTTTCCAACCACGTTCGTCAAAATCTGATGAAGCTTTATATACTTCAGGTGCTTTAGTTTCTACTTTTGCAGGTGCTGGAGTTTCTGCTACTTTAGCAGGTGCTGTAGTTTCCACTGGTTTTTCGGCTGTTGTAGGTTCTGCCTTTTTACCACACCCACTTAAAAGTGAAAGTGTCATTACACCAGCAGCTATTATTGAAAGAATTCTTTTATTTTTCATTACAAATACCCCCCTAATTTAAAATACTAATTTGATAAATATTTAACTTATTATACAATTTATATTAAAAATAGTCAATTAATCTATTTTTTCTTTTCAATCATACTATTTCCCCCTCAGATTGAAATTATTATGAATAGGATTATTTTAACTAAAAAATAGTTAAATTTACTTACTTTACTAGTTAAAATTTTATCATAATAGTATTACCTTTGCTAATAAAGAGGTGATTTGTTCATTAATAATATGTTTTGTTAATTTAGTTCATGGATTTATTAGACGATTAAAAATAGAGTATAATATTATTGGACTAGATTAAATAATAATAAGTGCTAGATTTTCTAGCACTTATTTATTTTAGAAATTGAGCCTCAAAATAAGCTACTCATCTATTTAATTTAACTACTATTAATATTGATAGTACTTTATAAATATATTATTGAATAGTGTTTCCACTATAGATATACTTCTATTTATCAAATAGACCGCCAGTTTTCTTATTACTTAATGCTGCTTTTTTTGGTTTTCCAATTACTTTATCAGGTCTTGAAATTCCACCTTGCTCAGAACTTTTCTTTTTCTTTTCCTCAATAATTTTTCTCATCATTTCAATATTCTTACTTGACATAAATTTTCCTCCTTTTGCAGCAAATTAAAGAATGTTAGATACTATAGAATTTATGTTTATAATTTCCACATTTTTATTTTCTATATTTTTATTACTACGCAAACTCAACTTGTTGTTTTCCCTACTAATCAGTTTAACTTAATTCACTCAAAATTTCAATATAATATTAAAAGTAACAGTACTTTTTTATAAAAATTTTCATCCTGCTCCCAAAATATGTGTATGGTGTCGTACCCTCTGCAGAACTATTAGCAAGTAATATTGCCTAACTTAATTAGTACATTTTTATATCCCAGTTTTATAATCTCATTATCATATAAATTTTCATAGGTTACTTTATCCATATCAAAGTTTAATGCTTTTGAGAAATTGGTTCCATAAAGTTTTTTAATAAACATCTCACAATCTTCTTTTATTAATGTATAATTCCTTTCACCATAATGATATTCATTTGTATCATTTTTCAATTTTTCTATAATTCCATATAATTGATAAATATAACTCATTTCTTTTAAATTAAATATTTTAGTCAAAGCTACGATAGCTTCAGCGTAATTAAAATTCATAGATACAGGATAAATACTGATTTTATTCTTATCATCGAATTCTATTAACATTCTTAAACTTTGAAATAGTGTGGTGCATATATCTAATTGAATAATAGTGGCATATTCGTTAAGTTTATGAGCTTTATTTTGCTCTTGATACTCTATTTTGTCTTTTTCAATTTTACGTTGTGTTTCAATTGCCTTACACGTTGAATTTTTATTTATCAGCCAACTAAAAATCCCACCTAAAATAGCGCCAAATATAATGGAAAAAGATGATATAAGATGAACAGGTATAAATGATAAGAATTCCTGCATTCCAATTTCTCCTTTCTAAAAAAGTATTTTCTACAATATAGTTTCCATATAAATATATTTTATTCTTTTAACCTTTGTTATAATATTTTTTGACAAAACAATGATAATTAGAGTATTGTCTATATATAAAGCATATAAAAACTAGATTTTTATGCAAAATTAAGTATATGCTTTAAAGTAATTTATTAAAGGAGACTAAAAGCGCATGATTACACAAAATGATAATAGAGGACAAATAAGAAGTAACATACCAATAGGTATCACTGTAGATGTTGTACTAAAAAAAGATCAACGAACTAATACACTAACTAGAGGTGTAGTAAAGAGGTTGTTAACTAACTCTGCTGTACACCATAGAGGTATAAAGGTGATGCTAGAAGATGGTCAAGTTGGTAGAGTTCAAGCCATTATATCAAAATAAAAGTATATAATTTAAGTTCAAAAGCCAATTTACTAATATTGCAAATATTAAATAGTAAATTGACTTTTCAATTTTAATTTAATTTTTTCTTGCATTTTAACTTAAACTAATGTATACTAATAGAGTTACCTAGTAAAGAATATATTTTCAAAATTACAAAACTACTTGCCAATACGTAGCGAAAAATCGGATCATTAAAACACTTAACAAGAGAAGACATGAATTTAAAATATCCACTCTTTAATTCTTACCCTTGTCATTCTGAAATTTCTTAATGAATCCCTTATAAAATTTTGTTCAATAACGTACTGATAACGCTTATAACATATTAAAATTTGTTATAGCCTAATTTGAGATTAGATTAAAGGAGCAAAATAACTAATAGTTGTTTTGTGTCCTATTAAACTAGTAAGGAGGTATTTATATGAAAAAAGACGAATTAGTTGAAATTACAGAAGATGTAATTGATGAATGTTTAGAATGTTTAGACTAACAATAAAAAAGCAAATCTATCACTGTCCTGTTCTAGTGAAGGTTTCTTTTTTTTTATATAAATTCAATTGTAAAATTTTAGGAAGTGTATTTGTTTAGACCCTTAATTAGAATTTTTAATGGCTTAAAAAAATTTTAAATAAAAATTACTACAAATAGAGGAGATTTCTCTTTAGTATAGAATAACTCTAAGTATAGAATACTTACTTATAGGGAGGGCATAAAATGTTAACGATTTCTTTTATTAGTGGTGACAAAGAATTACTTGATTTAAAACAATCTGAATCTGATTTGTTTAAAAGCTGGTTTTACAATTTTGAAAACTCCAGGCCTCATGAGGTTAATACAATGGGTAAGAAATACTTGTTTAACAAAAAGGCAATAGCTTATATTGAGATAGAGCCTTAGGTTTTGCTTTTACATAAAAGCAATTAATAATTCACAATATGAATTTAAATAAAGTAGAAAAACCTGCAATTCTTGTGATTGCAGGTTTTTTGTTTATTATTTTTAGAGGCATCCTTTAGTTTAATTATTTTCTACATAATATATAGGTAGAAATGGATGGTACACTTACCTCATTAATACAAGTTTTTACTCCTTTACTTACACCTGTTTTATCCACTACCCATTCATTGGCTAAAATTGTCCATTCTTTAGAATCTGGTAAAACTACTTTTATTGCCTCCATATTAGGATTATGAATTATAATTAACTTACTGTAATCACCTTTGAAAGTGGAAGTTAATTCATAAGCCACTGAATTACAAGGTGTTTCTAAGAATATCAGGGCTTTTCTTACTTCGGAGGCATCGTCTAAGGTCATTACCTTTTGGCTTTTTCTTAAAGAGATTAAGCCCTTAATATATTCATAAGTCTCCAAGTATTCAGATTTTCTACTCCAACATATTTCATTCACAGCGTCACCAGCATTATAGCTATTATGGTTTCCTTGTTTGGTCCTTAATATTTCGGTTCCACCTTGAATAAACGGCACTCCTTGTGAAGTAAGGATTATAGATAGTGCTAATCTATTCATTTTTTCTCTTTCTAGAGGAGTATTATTTGGGTTGCTCTTTTCAAATTTATCATACAAGCATAAATTGTCGTGAGAACTTACATAGTTTATTGATTCTCCAGGCTCTTGCGCAAAATCACATATTCCATTTTTGTAATTAATACCCCCAACAATGCCCTTTTTAATTTCTGACTCTAGGCCAATTCCACCATTTACAAATCCAGCCCAACTACCGTCATTGTCTCCCTTTATTGCATTTCTTAAAGCATCATTAAATAAAGATACTTCCGTGCCCTTTTGACTTCCTTTTTTAAATTGTTTAGAATGTTCTAATGATGATGGTCCTCCTGTCCATGGTTCACCATAGACAATAATATTCGGATTAATTAGTTTTGCTTTCAGGGTAACCTCTTTTATTGTCTCAATATCATGAAGAGCCATTAAATCAAATCTAAATCCATCTATTTTGTATTCCTTTGCCCAAAACACAATACTATCTACTATAAATTTTCTCATCATTGGTTTTTCAGAAGCTGTTTCATTTCCGCAACCTGAACCATTAGTATAGTTGCCGTTCTCATCCTTTCTATAATAATATCCCGGATACAAAATGTCCATTGGTGAATTTTCTATAGTAACAGAGTGATTATAAACAACATCCATAATTACACTGATACCATTTTCATGCAAAGTTTGGATCATAGTTTTAAACTCTCTAATTCTTACAGTACCATCCTTTGAATTAGAAGCATAAGAACCCTCGGGGACATTGTATAAATAAGGATCATATCCCCAATTATATCCACCCTTTATTTCATCCACACTTGCAAAATCATAAACCGGTAATACATGAACATGAGTTATTCCTAAATCTTTAAGGTGGTCCAGGCCAGTAACAACACCATCCGATGTTTTAGTATTTTTTTCAGTAAAAGCCAAATATTGCCCTTTATTTTTAATCCCTGAGTCCTTTGATACTGAAAAATCCCTAATATGAAGTTCATATATTACTACTTCAGTTCTATTAAGTGGTAATGCCCTTTTATGATTTTCCCAATTACTAGGGTTTATAGAATTAAAATCAACAATCATTCCCCTTTTACCATTAGCACAGCATCCTTTAGTATAGATATCAGGTGTTTCTTTTTCCACACCATTATTTAATACTAAATAATTATAATATTTATTTTTAAAATCACCATGAAGTTTAAGCTCCCAAACACCCGTTTGTCCTTTGTTCATGATATATTTTTTCCCTAAGTCATCATTAAAAGTTTTATAAATGATTACCGTAATTTTTTCTACAGTAGGTGCCCAAACCTTAAACATTGTACTATGAGTAGTATAAACTGCGCCTAAATCATTTCCCTGGTATCTGAATTTTTCGATTTCTAATACTTTTTCCATTAGTTAATCTCGCTCCTTAAAAATAATAAGAAATAATAAAGAATATAGTTAAAGCTCTTTTCTCCATAATATGTGTACCTACCTAAAAAAATAACCCTAGATATCTAGAGTTATTTAGTTGACTCTCTTTCAATTAATTTTGTGTCAATAATATAATTAGTTATATATTCTTTCTCATTTTCCAATTTGTTTATTAATAGCTTAACTGCAAAATAACCTAATTCTTCAGAATTAATATCTACTGAAGATAGCGCAGGATTTCTGTAGGCAGTCAATGGAGTGTTATTAAACCCAACAATTGAAATATGGTTTTGCGACATTTCGCTTATAGCTTTTGATGCACCAAATGCAATTAAGTCATCAGTAGTGACAACTGCTGTAGGACTTGATTGTTCCAAAATTCGTTTCATAGCATCATAACCACTAATTTCTGTAAATTCTGCTACTTGTATCATACTTTCATCTATTTTTACCCCAATATTTTCCATAGCTTTCTTGTAACCCTCTAATCTATTTATAGTTACATTAAGCGTAGATGGACCTCCTATAAATGCAATTTTTCTCTCGCCCTTTTGTATAAGATAATTAACAACACTGTACATAGCGTGAAAGTTGTCATTATCAACCCATAAAAGCCCTTCTGTGTCTTCAGGCTTACCTATTACTACAAAAGGATAATCTGCTTCTTTTAAATAAGCTATACATTTGTCGTTTTTTCTTACTACTGGCAAAATAATGCCGTCAACTCTTCTACTATTCATTAAACTTGCTATATACTCTACTTCTTGATCTTCATTATTACTGTAAGTATACATAATATAATATCCTTTTTTTTGCGCATAATGGCTTATGCCTCTCATAATTTGAATGAAAAATGGGTTAACAAATAAATCTTCATCAGTGTTAGGCAAAATAAGTCCTATTGTCTTTGTTGTTTTACTAACTAGGCTCCTAGCTATGGCATTAGGGTGATAATTCATTTCTTTCATTGCTTTATAAACTTTTTGTTTTGTTGCATCACTAATTTTAGGATTATCCGCAATTACCCTTGAAACTGTGGATGGTGATACATTTGCTAGTTTTGCTACTTCTCTTATAGTTACTGACATGAAAACTTCACTTCCTACTTTCTAAAAATATTCTATATTAATTATATTATTAAACATAAATTTGTGCAAGGTTAGCTTGGATAAGTCTTAGAGATTATCTAAAATAATTAAATAATATGATAGTTTCTTTTAAATGAAGCACAATTATAGTCAATTACATTAACATTTTGTTGTGCAATCGGTTGCAAATTATTTAACTTGATTATAATCTTTCAGTTTATCTTCTGTCAATACAAATATTGTTTTACTTTTGTGATTATTTCTACTTTCACTAGACTTACTTTGTTGCACCATTGAATTCATTGAATGTGTACTATTTTATTAATTCTAACAGGATGTTTTGATGTATAAAAAATAATACAAATTATTTTGTGCAAACGCATTCACAAATGCACAATTTTATATTATTATATAACTATAGGGTTAATATATTATAAGTAAACAATTTCATTGATATAGTAATTTACATAAAGATAAAGGAGGAAGCTATGCATAATATTAAAGCAGTTATATTTGATTTAGATGGAGTATTGGTTGATACTGCCAAATATCATTATTTAGCATGGAGGCAACTAGCAGAAGAACTTAACATTCAGTTTTCACTGCAAGACAATGAACGATTAAAAGGTGTAAGCAGAATGCAGTCATTGGAAATCATATTAGAGATAGGTAATTTAAAATTAGACTTTGATACAAAAATTGAACTAGCAAAGAAAAAGAATACATGGTACGTTGAGTATATTTCTAAATTATCTCCAAAGGATATTTTACCCGGGGTTATAGGTTTTTTAGAAAGCATAAAAACATATGGCATAAAAGTTGCATTAGGTTCTGCAAGTAAGAATTCTATGCTTATTCTTGACAAGTTAAATTTAACAAATTATTTCGATTCGATAATTGATGGCACAAAAGTTTCTAAAGCAAAACCTGATCCTGAAGTTTTTTTAAAAGGTGCTGAGGCACTTAAGGTATTCCCTAGCGAGTGTATTGTCTTTGAAGATGCTGAAGCTGGAGTGGAAGCTGCCATTAATGCTGGAATGTATTGCATTGGAATTGGTTCTAAAAACATACTAAAAAAGGCTAATTTAGTCCTTTCAGGATTCTCTGATATGACTTTTGATAAATTAAAACTATAAGGCTCAACAATTAATAATTGTTGAGTGACACAGATAATAACTAGGAGGATTTTTAATGGAACACTATTATAAATTAGACGAATGGAATATTATTGAACAAGGATTTAATGAGGATAACAATGAAATATCTGAGAGCATTTTTAGCTTAGGTAATGGATATATGGGACAAAGAGCAAATTTTGAAGAAAAATACAGTGGCCCATCTCTTCAAGGAAATTATATAGCTGGTGTTTATTATCCAGATAAAACAAGAGTTGGCTGGTGGAAAAATGGCTATCCTGAATATTTTGCTAAGGTTTTAAACTCAACAAATTGGATTGGTATAAACATTAAAGTTAATGACGTTTCACTAGATCTTGCTAAGTGCACCGTAAAAGAATTCGAAAGAGTTTTGAATATGCAGCAAGGCTATTTACAAAGAAGCTTTGTGGCTATACTTTCAAATGGTAATAAGATTGAAGTAAACTCTAAAAGATTTATAAGTATGACGCGAGGTGCAATTGGCGCAATAAAGTATTCCATAAAGCCATTGAATTTTAAAGGCAAATTAGAAATTACACCTTACCTTGATGGAGATGTTATGAATTCTGATTCCAACTATGATGAGAAGTTCTGGGATGAGATTTCTAGTGAAGTTAAACCTTATGAAGGATATATGATGCTTAAGACTAAAAAATTAAATTTTCACATCTGCACATATATGACCTATGAAATAACTAAAAATGGCGAGACAATTAAACCAATTGTCTCATTTGAACAAAGCGAAAAATATATTTCAAATACTGCATTAGTAAATTGCAATGAAAATGATGAAGTAATAATTTATAAATATGTGGCAAATACCTCCTCAAGATATTATGACATAGAAGAGTTAATTGGAAAAACTAAGGAACTTTCATACAAAGCTAAAGAGGATGGGTTTGCAATATTATTAAAAGAACAGGTTGATGCATGGAGTGAAAAGTGGCAGGAAAGCGATATAGTTATTGAAGGCGATGTGTCAGCTCAGCAAGGTATTAGATTTAATATATTCCAACTAAACCAGACCTACACGGGCGAAGATTATAGGTTAAATATAGGACCCAAAGGGTTCACAGGTGAAAAATATGGCGGAAGCACTTATTGGGATACCGAAGCTTATTGTATTCCCTTCTTTCTAAGTACATCTGAAGAAAAAGTATCTAGGAACCTATTATTATATAGATACAAGCAGTTAGACAAAGCCATAGAAAATGCTGAGAAGCTAGGTTTTACTAATGGAGCAGCTCTATATCCAATGGTAACAATGAACGGCGAGGAATGCCATAATGAGTGGGAAATAACCTTTGAGGAAATACATAGAAATGGAGCCATAGCTTATGCTAATTATAATTATGTAAACTATACTGGCGACAAGTCTTGTCTTGGTGAATTTAGTCTTGAGGTGCTTGTAGCTATATCAAGATTTTGGGCTCAAAGAGCTACTTTCTCAAAAGATAAAAATAAATATGTTATTTTAGGTGTTACTGGGCCTAATGAATATGAAAATAATATAAATAATAATTGGTATACCAATAAAATTGCCTGTTGGACGCTGCAATATACACTTGAGGTTATAAATTACCTAAGTGAAAATGAACCTGAAAGATTATGTGAACTTAAGGAAAAACTTAATTTTAAAGAGGATGAAGTAATTATTTGGAAGAATATCATTCAAAATATGTACTACCCCTGTGATGAGGAACATGGAATTTTCCTTCAGCAAGATGGATATATGGATAAGGAGCAGATATTAGTTAAAGATTTAGATAAAAAACAGCAACCAATAAATCAAAATTGGTCATGGGATAGAATACTACGTTCATGCTTTATAAAACAAGCGGATGTACTTCAAGGCATTTACTTATTTGAACAGGAATATGATACTGCTACAATAAAAAGAAATTTTGATTTTTATGAACCTAGAACTGTACACGAGTCATCCTTGTCCCCTTGCATTCATACTATTTTAGCTGCAAAAATCGGAAATTATGATAAAGCTTATGAAATGTATTTAAGGACCTCTAGACTTGATCTTGATAATTATAACAACGACACTAAGGACGGCTGTCACTCAACTAGTATGGCAGGAACCTGGATGGCAGTAGTTCACGGTTTTGGAGGGCTCAGGGTTTGTGATAACAAATTAATTTTAAATCCATTTATCCCTAAACATTGGTGCTCATGCTCTTTTAAAATAAACTTTAGAGGTGCACTTTTAAATATTAAATTTAATGCCAGCATTCTTCAAATACAAAATGAGAATGATATCTCAGTAAAATTATCAGTTTATAATAGTGATTACAGTTTAAACGGAAATGATTTATTAGAAATTCCAATACAATAAATACAATAGCTTTAAACCTAATCAAAAGCCTCAGCGTATATTTTCAGTGCTGAGGCTTTTTTTTGTTTACTCATAGCACTTATTTTGATAAGATTAAATAGGGTTAAATTATAATTAATTTAAAACCTACAAAAGAAAAATTAGATATCGGAGGAAAATATGAATTTTAAAAATATAAAAATCAAAGCAATAGCAGATAGAATTATGAATAGAGCAGTTAAAAGTGGTTTTAAGAAGGATGATATAGAAGACTTTTATATAGAGTCATTATTAAAACAAACCACCTCACCTAGAACTCGCGACTTTATTGAACTATCCTATTATAAGGGGATATTTAAAGGCTTTCAGTATTCTGAAACATTAATTAATTGTAATATAGCTCAAAAAAATACTAGCACTTATGTTGATGAACTCCAAAAACAAAATACTAATCTAATTAAAAGGCTAGAAGATCTCAATGATATGGTTTTTAAAATCAAAGCACCTCCTCAAAATACAGGCAAAATAATTCAAGATGGGAGAAGCTTTGTTTCCTATAGAAATAAATTCATAAAAAACATTAATGATGCCATAAAAATGGCATCAGATAATAAAATTTATTTAGTTAATAAAAATTATTTAGATGAAAAATAATTATATTGTTTTATTCATATCTAAGAAATACTTATACACTTCCATCATATACTATAGTAATATAATTAAAAAGAAGATGATGATATGAATGAAAATAGGAATTATTATATTCAATTAAATAGCAGAGTGGAAAAAATGCTTAGAACATCAGAATTTTTAGGGTCCGGTCATAATGGAATAGTATATATGCTTCCTAACCAAAGAGTAATTAAGATTTTTAAAGATAAAAAAATTTGTGGAAAGGAATATGATATTTTTATTAAAACTAGAAGAAGTAAATATTTCCCGAAAATTTACGAACATGGAGATTACTTCATTGTACGAGATTACGCAAGTGGAGAACGACTAGATAAATATATAAAGAAGTATGGTCTATCTAAAGAAATCTCACATAACATAATAGACCTTATTGAAGAATTCAGGAAGCTAAAATTTAAAAGGCTGGATATTAGGTGTAAAGATTTGTACTTAAAAGAAGATTTATCAATTACCGTTATTGATCCAAAAAATAATTATTCGAAGAAAGTAATTTACCCCAGACATCTAATGAAAGGGCTAAACAATTTAGGGGTACTTGATGAATTTTTATCAGTAGTTAATGAGGTCGACTCTGAAGTTTATGAGTTATGGAATTTTAACTTCAAACAGTACTTAGAGAAAAGCATTAAGTAAGCCAAATAATCTAAGCTAGTATAAGAGGCTGTAATTCACTAAATTTCAGCCTCTTATACTATTGCCTTATTGTAATACATTTAATTCTTTTAGTTGATCTAAAAATTGTTGAAAGTTTAGCACTCTTGAAGAATCTAATATGATTTTTGCACTTCGAAGCATTTTTTTATCTTCAGTAACAAGGGTATAGTCTTTATTTTTTTCGCAAATCTCAATTAGACTATAATCATTTATAGAAATTTTATCTCCATTAACAAAATATATATTTTTATTCTTCTCATATTTAATAAGATCATTCCCTGTAGAATTTTCATTAAGACTAGGATCACTATTAGTAATAATATGCCCTAATAATTTTAAAAATTTATTTGAAAGTACAAATTCTTGATTAAATTTTACATATTCTTTAACTGATAACTCTCCAGCTATATCCTCAGAGATTTTAAAATCAATCCATTCTACATTTTCAATAGTATCTAATAAGGTAGGATATTTATTCCACACTTTAATTACTATATTAGTATCCAATAAATATTCTTTACAAATCATTTTCTTATCTCCTTCTAGAAATAAATCTATATTAGATTTTCAATAAAAAGATATCTGTATTGCAAATTAACTTTATAAATTTTAATAATCTTGGAATAAATCCATACTAAAATATCTCTCAGCCCTATCTGGCAGAATAGTTACTATATTTTTATCCTTTCCATATTTCTCTGCCATTTTTTTCGCTCCCCATATATTTGCTCCAGAAGAGATTCCAACTAAAGCTCCTGCTACTTTCGCTATTTTTTTAGATGTCTCAATAGCCTCTTCATCAGTAACCATTATTATATCATTAATCAATGAAACGTCTAATACTTTTGGAATAAATCCATCCCCTATCCCTTGTATCTTGTGAAATCCAGGAGTATGACCTAAAAGAGCGGAAACATTCTTTGGTTCTACTGCAGCAATTATACATTTTGGATTCTTGTCTTTTAAAAATGAACCTATACCTTGAAGTGTTCCCCCACTACCTATACCTGATACAAAAATGTCTACATTGCCCTGTAATTCATTCCATATTTCAAGAGCAGTTGTATTATAATGAATTAGTGGATTATTAATGTTAGTAAATTGATCGGGTACATAAATATTTGAATTTGCCTTTGATTGTCTTTTAACTTCATTTAAAGCACCTTCAACATTTTCTTCCTTAGGGGTTAATATAAGTTCCCCTCCCAACAATTTAATTATTTTCTTTCTTTCATCGCTCATATTTTCAGGCATTACAATAACAACTCTATAACCCTTTTGAATTCCTACCAAAGTGAGTCCTATCCCCGTATTTCCTGAAGTAGCTTCCATTATTGTCATTCCAGACTTTAATAATCCATCCTTTTCAGCTTGTTCAATCATAAATTCCGCAATTCTGTCCTTTATGCTTCCCCCCGGATTAAGAAATTCTGCCTTAGCAAATATATTTGAATCATATAGTTTTTTTAAGCTTATAAGTGGTGTATTTCCAATTAAGCTTAAAATACTATTAGTATGCATTTTAATCACCTACTACTATTATTTTTATTAATATTATATTCACCAATAAATAAATGGTTAACTATTATTAGTTCTACATTATTAAATATATTACTGATTTTAACTTGATAATTGTAAAAAAGGGCATTATAATTTAAACAGAAATATATTTTTTCAATAGTTAATTCTAATTGTGAAATTCATGAATTTGACCAATAGAGTTAAACAGAATATTATTAAATAAAAATGCTAAGGAGGAAGTGGCTGCAATGCAGTCAATAAATATTACTATGGAAGTACAAGTTTTTTTAAAGGGTAATAAACAAGCTGTTATTTATAGTGGCGATAGAATAGATGTTTTAGATTTTGAAATGAAGGGCGTTAAATATAAACAAATTCGTTATTTTAGAAAAGGAATGAGTAAAAGTCAACTAGTAGAAGCGGAGTCCATAAACAAAATAGTTAAAATAGAATAAATAAATAAATACCTACATCCATGTTGTGTTAATTACATGTTGGATGTAGGTATTTATTATAACTTTTTATTTTCTTTTCTTCATTTTTGCTTTATTTTTGTTATCTTGTCTGCTTCCAGAATTAGTCTTGCCTTGTGTGCTTACAGGCTTATTATTCTTTTTAATGTTTTTATCTGCAGGTTTATCTTTAGTGGTTGTTTTAATATTTTTACCTTTATCTTTGCTATTTTGTTGTTTTGGTTTTATGTTCGAGGTAGATAAATGTTCTTTATTTTTTTGACCTCGGGGTTTTATTAAACATTTAGGTCCGTAACCAATAAGATCTTCTCTATTTGCTTCAATTAGTGCAGAATATACCAAATCATATTTCATAGGATCTTTATATTGAAGTAATGCCCTTTGCATAGCTTTTTCATGCTTGGTTTTAGGTATATGAACCTCTTCAAGGGTATTTGGATCAAGCCCTGTATAAAACATGGTTGTTGATGGTGTTCCTGGAGTTGGATAGAAATCTTGAACCTGTTCAGGTTGATAATTAGTATCCCTAAGGTATTCTGCCAGTTCTACTGCTGAACTTATGTTGCACCCTGGGTGACTAGACATTAAATAAGGAATAAGATATTGTTTTTTTTCTATTTTTTCAGTAGCCTTATAAAACTTTTCCCTGAATTTATCATAAGTTTTACCTGCTGGTTTGCCCATAAATTTTAAGACTTTATGAGAAACATGCTCTGGTGCAACCTTTAGTTGCCCACTGACATGATGCTTAATAAGTTCATTAAAAAAGGTTTCATTTTTATCTGCCATAATATAATCATAACGAAGCCCTGAACGTACAAAAACTCTTTTAACATTTGGCAATTCTCTAAGCGATCTAAGCACGTTTAAATACTCCATATGATCAACATTTAAATTTTTACATGGGGCTGGATGCAAACATTGCTTATCTTTGCAAGCACCTACTTTTAATTGTTTATCACATGCAGGTTTCCTAAAATTAGCAGTAGGACCTCCTACATCATGAATATATCCTTTATAACCCTTTAATTTTGTAATTTCTATTGCTTCCTCTATTAATGAAGTTTCACTTCTACTTTGCACAATTCTTCCTTGATGAAAGGTTATAGCACAGAAAGCACAGCTACCAAAACATCCTCTTGAACTAACTAAACTGAACTGAACTTCCTCTATAGCTGGTATTCCACCCAATTTTTCATAAATAGGATGATAATTCCTTTGATAAGGCAAGCCATAAACAACATCTAATTCCTCTCTAGTAAGTGGCATTTCTGGTTTGTTTTGCACTAGATACTTATTAGTATGCTTTTGTACTATAATTCCACCTCTAATAGGGTCTTGTTCATCATATTGTATTTTAAAAGCCTCTGCGTATTTTTTCATATCATTGCAGACTTCCTTATAGGATGCTATTTCAATGTAGTCACCTATATTTCCTATGTCCTCTGTTACATAACAGGTTCCAAGCTCCTGTGTAATGTCTTTTATATCTATACCTTCATTTAATTTATTTGCAACGTTAACAACTTGTTTCTCACCCATCCCAAATATTAGTAGATCAGCACCACTATCTATTAACATGGACTTTCTAACCTTGTCACTCCAATAATCATAATGTGCAAACCGCCTTAAACTTGCTTCTATACCTCCAATAATAAGAGGAATACCTTTATATGCTTCTCTTATTTTATTGCAGTATACTATTGTTGCTCTGTCAGGTCTAAGACCCATTTTAGCACCTGGAGAATACAGATCCTTTTCTCTTATTTTTTTACTTACTGTATAATGGTTAACCATAGAATCCATATTACCAGCATTAACTAGGAATCCTAGCCTTGGTTTACCTAGTTTCTTAAAGTCTTCTGTATCTTTCCAATCTGGTTGAGCTATTATGCCTACTTTATAGCCTTTACTTTCTAGAACTCTTGAAATAATTGCCGTTCCAAAGCTATGATGATCTACATATGCATCGCCAGTAACTATAATAAAATCTAATTCAGTCCAACCTCTATCTATAATATCACTTTTACTAATAGGTAAATATTTATTATCACTCATTACTTCCACCTTCTTTTGCTTTAATTGCAAATTACAATATTTAATTCAAAATACAATTATAGCATTCTTTAAGCTTTTTACATAGTGGACTTAACTTACATCCTTTGAATAAAAATATAAATGTTTTTGTCTAAAAAAAATGTAAGTAGAGTTGCGCTAATAACTCTACTTACATCAATATAAAATTAGTAAAAATACATATTAAATTAAAAATATAGATTACATCCTTCTTTAATATTATTAAATGCACCCGCTTTAGATTCTATTACTGTCTTAGCTCCCCTTATTTTAGTAACAATTCGCCACGGTCTTAAATTTTCTATTTTCTTTATAACCTGCATATTTTCATTGAGAAATAAAGCATCAATGTTAAACCTCATAGAAAATGTATGGATGCTATTACAGGGTTTTAGCATAATAGCATCATGATGAGGTTTTTTTCTAAACATATATCCAAAGAGTCTTTTAGTATACGAATCAGCTATGAAAACATTAATTATAGTTTCATCCTTATATTTTAATACTTTGACCATATCATCACCTCTAGAACATTTTTGAAATTTTGATAACAGCTGGGCCTAAAATTATAATAAATATTGAAGGAAAAATAAAAAATATAAGTGGAAATAACATTTTAATAGGTGCTTTCATAGCCGCCTCTCTGGCAACTTGCTTTCTATGCTCTCTGAGCCCTTCAGACTCAAGTCTTAACACGTGCGAAAGGCCAACCCCTAAATCATCAGCTTGAATTAAAGATGTGAGTAGCAGCGATAGTTCCTTTACTTCACACCTTTGGCTCATATTTTTAAGCGCCTCTTTTCTTTGGATTCCCATACGTATTTCTTTAAGAGTTTTGGCAAATTCATCACATAACTCTCCACTTATATTTGCAATGACCCTCGAAATTGCACCATCAAAAGACAATCCAGCTTCAACGCTTACTGTAATTAAATCCAGTGTATAAGGTAATTCTTTTACAATCATTTTTTTTCTTTCAGTAATTTTTTTTGAAAGGTAGAAATTAAAAATTGTGCTAATAAGTAGCATTAGAACTACCGAAATAATAAGTGCCTTAAAAAAATTTGCTTCAATTTTATAGCTTAGAAATCCAAATAAAATTGAACAGATTAGCATAATCATAATTCTAATATATAGCCAATTCTCAGGGGTCTTATTCTTTAATAATCCTGCCTTTTCTAATTTTTTCTTAAGCAGTATAATTTTTCTACTTGGTGTTGCTTTAATGATAAATCGGCTTATTCTTTGATAAAAGGGCATAAGCGCCCTTTGCGAAAAAGATATTTTTTCAATATCTGATCTATCATCGGTATCAATATTTTTTACTAGTTTTATTCTGTATCCAATGGTTAACTTATTTTTATTTAAAATAAGCATAGTTCCATAAAAGAACATAAATATTAATATAAAATAGATAAATACTATAAAATATAGCAATGTTATCACCTCAGCCCTCAACCATTATTTGTACATTTCACTACATATCAATTTTAATAATTTTCTTAATAATAATTAAACCTATTATTTGATTTACAAATGCAGTGACTATCATTCCTATCCCTAAGGGTGTTGTAAACATAATCATTATATATTCTTTATTAGTGAAATAAATACTAATACCTATAAAAAAAGGAATAGCCATTACAATAATTGCTGATAGTCTACCTTGCGCAGTCAAAGTTTTAAGTTCATTCTGAATTTTTTGCCTCTCCCTAATAGTATTTGAGATATTATCTAATATCTCTGATAAATTTCCGCCTATGTCCTTTTGAATTAATATAGCATTTACTATTAGTCTAAGATCATCCGAGTCCATTCTATTTAACATATTATTTAATGCAATATCTTCTGAAATGCCTAAACTCATTTCCTTCAGTAGTTTCTTAAATTCTTTAGCAAAAGGATTTTTTGTCTCGTCTGATACCGCTGCAATAGCCTGTAAAAAAGAATAACCTGCTTTAAGTGAGTTTGAGATAATCATTGTACCTTCATTTAGCTGCTCATTAAAGTTCTTAATTCTTTCTTTTTTTCTATGAGCTATAATGACTTTAGGTAGGTTCCAAATTAGAATAAACATGAAAATTACAATGATAAAATCCTTTGAAAGTATATATGCTAAAAGTGCAAAAGCAACTGATGTAAGCATTTTTATCACTAATAGTTCTTCTACTGTAATAGGAATATCGCTTTTTATTAGTTCCATTTCTGATTTTTTATGTTTTTCGTTTGATTTAATATTTGGAATTAGATTTGATAATATTTTCAAAAGGCTCATTTTATTTCTTTTCTTACTTTCAATTTTCTCTTTTATTTCATAATTTTCCTCAAAGTATTTTAGTTTATCAATTGGCTTTTCCTTATGAAATATAGTTAGTAAAATAGCACATATCAATGACCAAACAAAGAAAAAAATAAGCAACATTATAATATATATCATTTTCATCACATCCACTTTATATTTTTAGTGAAGAATTAGAAGGTATTAGTAAAAGATTCCCCCTGGGATATTAATACCTCTTTCTTTAAATTTTTCAAGAAATTTAGGCATGACACCTGTAAATACATATTCTCCCTTTACTTTTCCTTTATTATCTAGTCCCTTTTGTTCAAATTTAAAAATATCCTGAAGGGTTATAACATCTCCTTCCATACCTTGAACTTCTGTTATATGGGTTATTCTTCTGCTACCATCTATAAGTCTTGATTGTTGTATAATTAAATCAATAGCTGATGCTGTTTGATCTCTAATAGCTTTAATAGGTAGACTCATTCCTGACATAAGCACCATAGTTTCTAGCCTTGATAACATATCTCTTGGGGAGTTTGCATGACCCGTTGTTAAAGAGCCATCATGACCAGTATTCATAGCTTGAAGCATATCTAAGGTTTCACCTGATCGCACTTCCCCTATGATTATTCTGTCGGGTCTCATTCTTAGACTATTTTTAACTAAGTCTCTTATACTCACTTCCCCTTTCCCTTCAATGTTAGAAGGCCTAGTCTCAAGTCTCACAACATGTATTTGAGAAAGTTGTAGTTCCGCCGCATCCTCAATAGTAACAATACGTTCTGATTCAGGAATAAAAGATGATAGTACATTTAGCGTGGTGGTTTTTCCACTACCAGTTCCACCTGAAACAACAATATTTAAACGTGCTTCAACGCAATACTTAAGGAGTTCTGCCATTTTTGAGCTTAAAGTTCCGAAATTTATTAAATCTTCTACTTTAAAAGGATCTTCAGCAAACTTCCTTATGGTAATTGAAGGCCCATCAATAGCTAGTGGTGGTATTATAGCATTTACTCTAGAACCGTTAGGTAGTCTTGCATCAACCATAGGTGAGCTCTCATCTATTCGTCTTCCAATAGGAGCTACAATTTTTTTAATAACATGCATCACATGATTATCATTTTTAAATTTAGCATCTGTAAGCACAAGCTTGCCATCGCGTTCAATATAAACATGATTTGGACCATTAACCATGATTTCCGATACACTTTTATCTGCAAGTAAGGCCGTAATAGGGCCAAAGCCAATAATTTCATCTAATAATTCTTCCCTTATTTTTTTCTTTTGGTTTGTTGTCATGTTCAGAGATTCTTGTTCGATATGCTTCATAACAATAAAATTTATTTCTTCCCTTAATTCCTGATTTTGATCCGATATATCATTAAAGTCTATATCAAGCTCTTCTATTACTCTATTCTGTATTTTTGTTTTTAATTCAGAATATGGATCTACTTCTTTTTCGTCTAACTTATTACATTTTTTATCTACATTTATCTCTTCTAATCTCTTTATAAGGGACATACCATCACCTCTATATTGCTAAGTCTTTACACATTATATCAATAGCTTTTCCTATTTTGAGTTTATCATATCTAGGACTATCACAGAAGGGTTGTCCTTTATTCACTGAGATACTTACTGTACTTTGCTCCTCTGGAATCATAGCATAAATACCATCTCTAAATGCGCCCTCAGCTTCTGCCTTGCTTATTCCGTATTTGGTTGTAAAATTATTAATAATTAATTTCACTTTGTTTTTATCATAACCAAGAGATTGCATAACGCCTAGACCTAATTTTGTATTTTTAAGAGCAACAATTTCCATGGTAGCAACAAATAGCACTATTTCTGAAAGATCTAAAATGTAAAGTGTGCTATCATTAAAATTAATTCCTGTATCAATGATGATCACATCATATTGTTTCTTTAGAATTTTCATTATTTTTTCAATACTATCTTTCCCAATATACTCTGCTGCTTCAGGTTTTGTAGGAGCAAAAAGCATATGAAGATTTTCATTGAATTCGTATAAGTAAGGTTTTATATTTTCATAAGATTCTATTTTCCCATCCTCTATAACATCAAGAATGGTCTTTTGTGAATATTGATTTACTAACATTGATATATCTCCAAATTGCAAATCTAAATCAACAAGTATAGTTTTTTTATGATGCTTTTTACTTAAAGTCACCGCAGTATTTAGTGCTAAAATAGATTTTCCTACTCCACCTTTAGAACTAAAAAAGGTTATGACTTTTGCATTACTTTGCCCTTCTTCAAAGTAGGCGTCCTTCACAACCTTATCCTTATATTTTTCATAGGTGGTAAGTATAGTATTAACTAATACTTCATAGTTAAAAGGCTTTATAATATACTCTTTTGCTCCATGGAACATAGCTTTTTTTAGATATTCACTTTCAGCTTGAACAGACATAATAATTACTGTAACAGTGGGAAATAGGTTTGTTATTTTCTCTGTAGCTTCCAGCCCATTAAGCACCGGCATATTAATGTCCATTAATACAATATCTGGCTTTACCTTAGTAAGAAGTTCTAATACTTCTTCCCCATTGCTTGCTTCACCAACAATTTCAAAAAAATCATTCTCTAGATTTAATATTTTCTTTATTACATTTCTGGTTTCTTCTATATCATCTGCAATTAATATTTTAATTTTGCTCATTATTTCACCCCTATTTCTCTATTACCGGGATTTTAATGCCTGTTCCAGCTTTAATTAGATTTTCATCGAAAATTCCGTTAGCTTGTTTTATTAACACATATTTTTCTGGGCTTCCATAAAAAGATATACTTATTTTTCTTAAAGTTTCACCTTGTTTTATAGTATAATAAACGTATTTATCATAATTAGACTTATCTATATTAACATTATTTTCTTCTGCTGTTTGATTGTTGAGTTCTGGCAATGAATTCTTCGTTTCTTTAGAATTATCCAAAATAAGATCCTTCCAAGTTGCGCCTTTTGTTTCGTGAAGAGAATCCGGATTTAAAGATCTTAACACCAGTTTTAATGTTCCAATATCTTCAGCTAATACTAATTTTTCTATATCAGAAACTGGCACAGATAATGTTACTAAGTAATTAGTAGGTACTGCTACTCTTTGTGCGTCATCTCTATTAAGAGCTTTATCTATTGCTAGCACTTGAATTTTTTGCAGCAATATTTTTGATGATTCAGGTCTAACATTTTTTTGTCCATCTTTCTTTTCTGTTAAATACACAATTATGTCGACAAAATCTCCTTGTTTAATTAGATCTGACACGCCTGTGCTTCCATTCACATTTATGGAAATTCCTCTATTATTAGCTTCTATTTTTAAACTTAATTCATTATCAAGTCCATTTGTCAATTTATCTTTATGAAAACCTTCATCTTTTAAAATAATTTCCTTGGTATATTTACCTACAATATTAGAAGAAGCCACAATATAATCTTTGAAGATTGTATTATCTGGTACTTGAATTTCTTTAATCATTTTTTTATCTATTAAGGTTCTTTCTGCTATTGTTTCAGTAGCAACTAAAATAGTTCTTTCCTTAACCGCAATGCCTGGTGTTTTTAAAGATTTTAAATATATAAGAATAAGTATGCTACTTACTACTGCCAATACAAATGATATTAAAATTAATCTTTTTCCCGTACTTTTCATGAAAACACCACCAATACTACAAATTATTTAGTCCTATTTTACCAATTTTGAGCCATAGGCTCCTGTATCACTTATCGTCATATCAATTTCTCCATTTGTAACATATCGAATAAAACGCCCTTGAATTTCAGCATTTCCTGATCCTTTTATAATATCTTCCACGTAAAACTCTCCAAAACCTACTACTAATACATCTTTTCTTCCATCAACGTATAAAGAATCTACTAAAGGCATTATCCATAATCTAATAGAATTTCTTTGGAAATTATTAAAATTGCTAAATTCTGATTTTATATAATTTTTAATATCATTAGTAGCACCTGCCATATTACCAGTTTCGGTATCTATCATATCTCCCACTGTTATATTGCCACTATAACCATAAATCGCATTTGATTTGAACACATTCGCACCAGTTCCTCCCAATGCAACTGCACCATAATTTCCATGGTAGCCATCTCCAGCACCCTCTTTAAGTGTTACAACATCCCCATAAGAAAAGTCGAATTTCTCAACTGCAAAGGGTCTAATACCACCTTTAACTGACTTTATAGGTGCTATAATCGCTTTTGTTCTTGCATTTATATTTGTGCTATTAATTCCAATTATAGGTGCAAAGAAGTGATTTACATTTTTTATCCCTTCCATTTGTATACTTTTTTTATCAGCACTTATGGTAATTGTAACTTTGCTTGGATCAACATTATTCTTTTGGAGATACTCTATAGCAACATTTCTTGCTTTAGAATCATCTGTAGGTAACTCTAGGCTAGCTGCTAATACTGCTGAATCAATTGCATTAGATAATTTTACTTTTTCTGCATAGATTAAACCAATATCTATCACATAAGCTGTAAAACCTAGTAGTACCGTAAAAACTAGACATAATAAAATAGCAACATTTCCTTTGTTATCTAATTTTCGCATTAAATCATCTCCTAGGTCGCTGCATATTAAACACTCATTCTATCCTCATGGATGTTTGTGCTTTCAATACCACCACATTACCAAGGATATTACTTATTATAGGAATAATTACCTGATAGTTATATATAACCTCAACTTTAAGAGTATCACCAGATTTTCTACTACCTTCTAATGGTGTTACATTTATTACTACATATTTACTGTCTAAATTAGGGGAAATGTTGTTAATTAATTGTTTAATCTCTATATTAGAACCAGCTACTATGCCAAGTCTTGCACCTTCTCTAGCTGAATTATTGATGGTCAGATATGAATTTAACATTAACCCAAATTCTAAAATACCCATTAATAGTAACAACAATACAGGTAGCAAAATAGCAAACTCTACTAGAGATTGTCCTTTTTCATTTCTTAAACTTTTCATACTGATCACCTCGGTTATGTTTGAGAGTTTAGAATTGAAATGCTAAAGCAATTTTTATAATAAATTAAAATCATCCATAACTCTTCAATTCTCAACGCTCAATTTAAAAGGATTTTCCTCTACTATAGTGAACTAGTAATTTCTGTGAATTTGGCTGCTATAGCTGTCCCAAGTGGTCCTAATGCAACAACAACTATTACAGCGATTAATCCAACTAATAATGCATATTCCACCATGCCTTGTCCTTCTTCATTTTTAACCTTAGATGATACATAGTTCATTAAATTCATTAGCATAATAATTCCTCCTCTAATTTCTTTTATTTGATTTGTTTTATTAAATTAATTATATTCCTAAATAGAAGGGCATATAAGATACTAAAAGTCACATTATATAGAGATAAAAGTCAATAAAAAATAGGGACCTTTGTCCCTATTAAATATAGAGAAAAGACCCCTTTAACTTTTAAAATAAACTACATAAAATTATCATTAAAACTTAGAATCATGATACTGCTGAATATGCTCATTCAAAGCAAAAATAGTGGCATGAACTCGATCATGTGCTTTTATCTTTCTAAACAAGGTTGTTGCATAATTCTTCACTGTCTTTTCTGATAAAAACAGACTCTCACCGATATCTTTATTACTAAATCCTTTAGAAATATATAATAAAACTTCAACTTCCCTTTTCGTTAAGGAATCTAAAATACACTCTTCCTTTTTATCTTTGCATTTAAACCCTGAGAATAGAAGAGAAACCAGTGATTTATCAATATATTTGTCTCCTCCATACACTGTTTTAATGGCCTCTACAATTTCCGTGCCGGCAGATTCTTTAAGTACATATCCGTCTGCCCCTTTATTAATAGCATCTAGAATGAAGGTCCTATCATTTTCCACTGTGAGCATTATTATTTTTATAGCCTTTGATCCTTCCTTTGCCCTTTGAAGAACCTCAAGACCATCCATTAAAGGCATTTTCATATCTAATAATATGACATCAGGTTCACAGCTCTTCAACATATTAAGCACCTTCTCACCATTTTCAGCCTCTCCAACAATAATCATGTCTTCCTCAAAACTAATTATTCTTTTCAATCCTTGTCTAATAAGATCGTGGTCATCTGCTATTAATACTTTAATTTCCTCTTTTTTCATCTCTAATCACCTCCCGATTAACTGGAAGAACAACATTGTAAACTGAACCAGCTCCACTTAAAGATTCTATATGAATTTCACCTTGTAATTGGTTAACCCTATCCAATATGCCAATAAGTCCATAAGATGTTCCTTTAGTTTTTACTCTTTTTAAAGTTTCTTCCACATTAAAACCAATACCATCATCTGATATAAGTAGTCTTATATATTTTGTACCATAATCTAATTTAACTTCTACATGTTTTGCCTTTGAATGTTTTTTTATATTATTAAAAATTTCTTGAATAATACGAAATATTGCTACTTGAATAATGGACTCTACCTCTGTCTGCATGGGCTTTAATTTTAACTTAATATCTATATTAAAATCTTCCGAAATAGATTTAACAGTTTGTTCAATGGTTTTGTTTAATCCTAAATCATCAAGTGACATAGGCCTTAAATCAAAAATAATACTTCTAACTTCTTTTAATGCCACTTTTACACTTTCTTTTAAATCTATTAATTCATTTAATCCTGCATTTAAATCCTTTTGAATAATTATAGAACAAATATCTGCTTTCATAATAATATTAGCAATATGTTGTGCTGGTCCATCATGAATATCCCTTGATATTCTTTTTCGTTCATTTTCTTGTGCTTCTAATATTTTTATTCCTATAAACATCTCAGAACTTTTATCGGCTCCTTCTAAAACTGAAAGAATGTCACCCTCTAAATATGACATAGCAATCCCTATTTGGTTAACTACTCTTTCGGAATTATCTATGTTCTTTATAGATTTTTTCAATGCTATTTCTAACGTATCTCTTCTTTCTCTAAGTTGTCTTTCATCATTTTGCTTCATAATAAATTTCACTCTAATATCCGAAGCTTTTTCATAGACAGATTTAATTTCATCCTCGTTATATGAATCGAATTTTTTTGAAACCTCTACAAGTTTCTTACGCATAAGTTTATCCTGTGCTTCAAGTGCATCAACTTCATTAATAATCTTATCTATACTTCCTCTAATTAACACAAGCTCTGATTTTTGATTTTCATACTCAACTCTTACATTATCAACTATTTCAAGAATTTGTTCACGGCTATTACTTATCTGCTTAATTATTTTTTTTATAATATCATTAATGTGACCAACATCTATGGTTAATTTATTCATTAGTATATCCCCTACTTTTATTAATTTTTAATAATAAATAAAAATTTTATATTAAAAAAAATTTTATCCATATTAGATATATCGTCTAATATATGCATTTCCTAATAGTAATTTATACTTTCAGCTTAAATTTATTTTATTATCATTATTGAATTCAAATTTACATTATAACTAGAAAAAATAAAAAAGATATTATAATTATATATAATATCTTTAATTTAGCTGAATTTTAAGTTATAAACTTAAATTTATATAGATACTGTTTTAGTTTACAACGGAATTTTTTAAAAGAAATGAAATGCTATAAAACTGCCTATTGCTAAAAATGGACCAAAAGGTATATAATCTTTTCTTTTTTTTATTTTAGAAGCCAATAAGAATATACTTATGATAGAGGCTATAACAAAGGCTAAAAGTAGTGCATATAAAACTCCTTTTGCGCCTAAAAATATTCCTAGAACAAACATCAGTTTAATGTCTCCACCACCAAGAACGCCAGGTACAAGTGCCAAGATAAGAATTACTCCTCCGCCAAGTACCATTCCAACTACTCCACTCATAAAAGAAATATTATCTATAAATGAAAAAAGAACGCCAATAACCAATGTAAAGATAATTATTTTATTAGGAATAATTTGATGCTCAATATCAATAAAAGAAACAACAATAAGTATAGAATTTAACACTAAGGCTTTAATAAAAATAACATTTAGTCCGATTTGTAAAAAGGAAATTATAAATAATAAGCCAGTAATTAAAATCACTATAATAGTCCTAGCAGTAAATGTAGTACTTTTTTTAAGCTTTTTCAATTGATTCATATTAATATATATTTCAGTATCTTCTTTGCCTGAAACTATGTTAGAAATTTTTTTTATAACTATACTTAAAAAATACCCAGTCACGAGTCCACCGAGTAAAACCACTATAGACATATTCCCACCCCTTTGTAACATTTAGAAACCTTATAAAATTTATTATATACTACTTTACATATTTTCAATTAAAAAATTTAAATTTATTAATTCCTTCCTTAAATTTATCTGTCACATTGCTTAGTAAAAGTAATGCTGTATTATATGTATCTTTATAGTGAATTATATTATAATATAAAGTATATCTAAAACTTATTTCCAAAAAAAAGGTAGCTTTTTATGCTTATATTATATGAAAAATAATATAAGCAATGCTTAATTAGAAAAAAGGATGATGGATGAAGATGAAATTAAGAAAAAACTCCTTACAAATTAAATTAGTAATGTTTTTTACTATACTTTCGACTGTACTATTAATAATAATAGGTTTCTTGTTTTTTACTAGCACTAAGCAAGCCATTAATTTTTCTAAAGAAAAAGAATTCACTACCTTAGCTGAAGAAACTTCAAATAAAATAGACAGATACATGTTCGAAAGATATGGAGATATTCAAGTTATGGTAACTTCACCCTTACTAAAACAAAATCAGATGAAAAAAACTGTAAAGCTACAATATTTGAATAGTGTAAGAAATGCTTATAAGGCTTATGATTATATTTTTATAACTGATTCTATTGGGAATATTGAATTGTTTTCTGGAAATCCACAAAATGATATTGCTTATAAAGAATTCTTACCTTTAGTTCTAAAAGGAAAAAATTTCGTATCTGATTTCACATATTTTCCTGATACAAAATCCTATGGAGTATACTATGCCTTTCCAATAATAGATGTAAACAAGAAAATTAGTGGTGCTGTTGTTGAGAGGATGAATTTTAATGCAATATCAGACATTGTAAAAAATGTACGCTTAGGTAATAAGGGATATGCCTATATAGTAGATGAGCATGGTAGTAGTATTTTAAAACCCACAAACAATTTAATAAATGCAGGAATTTTGACAGATAAAAACAATAAAATATTTTTTACAGTACATAATAACATAAAATACTTTTCTGCCTATTATCCTATAAGAAAATATGAAAGCCAAAAGAACACCTGGAATATAGTAGTAGAACAACCTGTAGATGAAGCTTTTCAAATCACCTATAGTCTTAGAAATTATACAATTGGAATTGTAATTTCTTCAGTGTTAATAGTATTTGTTTTGGTGTCACTTTTATCAATAAAAATAACTAAACCAATTAAGATATTAGTTAAGCAAACTCAGAGCATAGCTGAGGGAGGCATTGGGAAAAATGTTAACATTGAAAGTGGCGATGAAATTGGAAGTCTGGCAGAATCCTTTAATATTGTATTGGATAATCTTAAGTCTATGATGCAACAGATAATGCAAATTTCTGGTGAGGCTGCTTCACTTGCTGAAATAAGGCAATACACTGGGGAATTTTTTAAAAATATTCCAAACGCCCTAATTACTATGGATAACATGGCTAAAATTACTACATTTAACAATGAAGCTAGCAATATAACCGGTATAAATGAAAATGATATTTTGAATAAGACTGTTACAGATTCTTTTGATATTACGCTACTTCCAATAATTAAATTACTAACTAATGGAATTGAAAAAGATATAATATATATTAAGCATATAATAAAAATCAAAGGCAGCATGGGAATTGAGACTCCTATAATGATCAACACCTCTCTCCAAAAGGATATAAACGGGAAAACTCTTGGTGTAATCGGGGTTTTTAGAAGTGTTGAGGAAATAAAACAAATAGAAAAAAGTGCCATAAGAGCTAAAAATTTAGAGTCCTTAGGTGCATTATCTGCGGGGATGGCACATGAATTAAGAAATCCCCTCACCTCCATAAAAGGATATGCACAATATATAAAGTTAGAGCTTGGTGAATCTAGTGTCCTTAATGAAGACATATCAATAGTTATAGATGAAGTTGATAGGCTTAATACCATTATTGATAGATTTTTGGACTTTGCAAGACCAAAGGAATTAAATCTAGAATTGAGCAATATTAATGAAGTTTTAAAGCTTGTGGTAAAGCTTATAAGTAAAGAAATGCTCCCTGCAAATATAGATATAGTAATGGATATATTAAATGTACCTGATATCCCCTTTGATTTTGAACAAATAGAACAAGTTATATTAAATATTGCTATGAATGCTATTGCCGCAATGCCCGATGGAGGAATATTAACTATTCATTCAGTTTTTCTAAAAGCATCTAATATAATAGAAATTACGTTACAAGATACAGGAGTTGGAATTTCTGATAACGATCTGGATAAAATATTTGAACCTTTCTTTACAACCAAAAACAAAGGAACAGGATTAGGTCTTGCAATTTGTTCTATAATAGTTGAAAATCATAAAGGAGTAATAGAAGTTTTAAGTACGAAGGGAGTAGGCACTAAATTCACAATAAGGTTGCCGGGAACCCAAAGATAGGATGGTGATTTCATGACAAAATACTCTATATTAATAGTAGATGATGAAGAAAATGTTAGAAAGCTTTTACAAAAGGTATTTTTAAAAGAAAATTATATAACTCATATTGCTGCAAATGCCGAAGATGCTCTAAATATTATAGACACCTTTCAAGTAGACGTGGTTATCACGGATATTAAAATGCCTGGAATTAGTGGAATTGAACTACTTAATAAAATAAGAGAGATAGATACTTCTATTCAAGTAATTATGATTACCGCCTTTGCAACATTAGAGACAGCGATTGATGCTTTAAAAATGGGTGCTAAGGATTATATTACAAAACCATTTAACCTAGAAGATGTTTTACTCTCAGTAAAAAAATTGATTCATAGTATTGATAGTACTGATGTAATAGACTCACATTCAAAAAATAGTGTGGATAATATTAATAATTCCTTATCAAGTGATAGTAACTCTATGAAAAAAGTTATAGATATGATAGCCCATGTGGCAGATACAAAATCTACAGTTATGATAAATGGTGAAACTGGTACTGGTAAAGAACTAGCTGCCCATTCCCTTCATTACCTCAGTTCAAGGAAAGATAAACCTTTTATTAAAGTTAATTGTGCAGCTATACCGGATTCCCTTTTGGATAGCGAACTTTTTGGGTACGATAAAGGCGCATTTACGGGCGCAGTAATTAAAAAACCTGGAAGATTTGAGCTGGCAAACGGGGGCTCGATATTTTTGGATGAAATTGGAGATATCTCTCCCACCGTACAAGTTAAGCTTCTTAGGGTACTTCAAGAACGAGAAATTGAGCATTTAGGTGGCACAAAGACTATTAAAATAGATGTAAGAATTATAGCAGCCACAAACAGAAATCTCGAAGAACTAGTAAAAAAACAAATATTTAGAGAAGATTTATACTATAGGTTAAATGTAGTTCCAATAAATATGCCTCCCCTAAGAGAGCGAAAAGAAGATATATTAATGCTTGCAAATATATTTTTTAAAAAAGCTTCTGTTATATCTGGTAAAGAGAAAAAACAAATAACTGAAAGTGCATTAAAGTATCTAATTAATTATAACTGGCCAGGAAATATAAGAGAATTGGAAAATATTATAGAGAGATTCGTTGTGGTAAATTCAAATGTAATAATAACGCAGGAGGATCTTCCCTCCTACATTACTAATTACAACCCAACAAAGGCCATAGAAAAGCAGTGTGCCTCACTTGACTCTATAATTGATAATGCAGAAAAAGAAGTATTAATTAAAGCACTTAAACAATGCAATGGGAATAGAACAAAAGCTTCAGAGCTATTGGGTATAAGCCGAAGATCTCTCCATAGAAAAATAATAAAATATACTATAGAAGATTAATATGAAAAATGAGACTATTTTGGCACAGCTGTGCACTATTGTCTCATTTTTTTTGTCGCAATTTAGCCTATTAACGCAATAATATGGCCTCGTACCTTGGAATACCGTGAATAAAACATAGCTAGACTGGTCATAATATGGCACAGATGTTGCTCTATATAAATCAAAATACTATTATCATGACAGGAGGAATTTTATATGTCTCAAATTAATTCAGGCGATACCGCTTTTGTCCTTATAAGTGCAGCACTTGTTTGTCTAATGACACCAGGGCTTGCATTTTTTTATGGTGGATTGGTAAGGAAAAAAAATGTTCTTACAATTATGATGCAAAGTTTTATTTCCATGGGTGTAGTTAGTGTTATATGGATTTTTGGTGGTTTTAGTTTAGCCTTTGGTCCAGACATTCATGGTATTATAGGTAGTCTTAAGTATTTTGGTTTACAAGGAGTTGGAATTACTCCCAATCCAGCCTATGGACCTACTATACCATTTTTAACATTTTTTACTTATCAACAGATGTTTGCTATAATTACCCCCGCTCTAATTACAGGTGCTTTTGCGGATAGAATAAACTTTAAAAGTTATTTAAAATTTTTAATAATTTGGAGTATACTAATATATATCCCATTATGCCACTGGATTTGGGGAGGTGGTTTCCTGCAGAAACTAGGCGTAGTTGACTTTGCTGGAGGAATAGTCGTTCATGTTAGTGCAGGAATGGCAGCCCTAGCTTCAGTGTTCTTTGTAGGAAAGAGAAAGATTTCAGTTGGAGAAAAGATGACTCCACATAATATTGCCTTTGTTGCTTTAGGTACTGGGCTTCTATGGTTTGGATGGTTTGGATTTAATGGTGGAAGTGCTCTTGCAGCAAACGGTATTGCAGCCACAGCCTTCATAAATACTGATATCGCTGGTTCCATAGCTATGGTAACTTGGCTTTTCATATCATGGAAATTTGAAAAGAAGCCAACTTTAATAGGTACTCTTACTGGAGCAGTTGCAGGCCTTGCAACCATAACTCCAGCTGCAGGTTATGTAAGGCCTTGGGCTGCAGTTATTATTGGAATATTAGCTTCTGTAGTGTGTTATTTAGCAGTTGAGCTTAGAAAAAAATTGCAATGGGATGATGCCCTAGACGTTTGGGGAGTTCACGGTGTCGGTGGTATACTTGGTTCCATTCTAGTAGGTGTCTTTGCTGAATCACAGGTTAATGGAGTAAATGGTTTAATGTTTGGAGACACTCACCAATTCTTTATTCAACTATTTGCTGTAATATTTACTGGACTATATGCTTTTGTTGTTACCTATCTAATTCTAAAAGTATTGAATCACTTTGGACCAGTTAGAGTTAGCGAAGATGAAGAACTTAAAGGTCTTGATAGCTCACTACATGGTGAAAATGCATATGAATAATAATTAAGAATAATAAAAAATTAACCAATATAAATCTGAGTTTCAGATTTATATTGGTTAATTTTATTTAATAACATTTTTTATGAATTTACATATAATAAAGTTATAAGGAATTTTTTTAATTTGATTTTTACATTCTATAATAAAGAAGGAGAAAATCTATGACAAAATTAATTAATAATGTAAAAAATGAAAATAATACAATAAGTGAGGAAGTTGCAACAACTAGCGGTGGCAATATTGATCAAGCTTTTGAAATAAATATTCATGATGGACAAGGCTTCTATGATACTGGGGTTAGCAATGCATTTTGGTCAAGGCTATTTATTACAGCTAAAATTTTTCAGCCTCAAAATGGAATTTGGTCAATTATAATTAGAGACAAAGCTAATAAAAATTTAGTAGTTTACGAAAATCATTATGTATTACATGATAAAGAGATTTCATTTAATTATAAAACTGGCTTAAAAGTAAACCTTTTTATTGAAGCTACTTGGACCCAAGCTAAAGACACAATTCTAAGCGGAGAAATATCTATTAGGTACTAACTTAGTGGATTTTCAATTGAATTCTATTACCTTTTGTAATATAATAAACTGAGCTAAACTTAAGGGGGATATAAGGTTTATGGAAGGTAAAAAGAAACTTGCTAATGATAAAATAGTAAAAAAACAAAGGATAAAAGAAAAAATTACAAATTTATATGACAGGTTCAATAAAGATAGAGATTTTAAATTATTTCTAATAGTAGGACTATTTACAGGAATAGCAAGTGGGATAAACTCAACTGTGTTTAATAACTTTTTAAGCGATACATATAAATTAACAGCTGCTGCTAGAGGTATAGTAGAATTTCCTCGTGAGCTACCAGGAGTTCTAATAGTTGTAGTACTCGGAATACTCGCATTCCTTGGTGACATAAGAATAGCAATAGTTGGGATGATATTTGCTGCACTCGGAATGCTAGGCCTGGGTTTGTTTTCTCCCACATTTGCCACTATGCTTTTATGGATGATGATACTTAGCCTTGGTACACATATTTTTATGCCATTATCTGCGGGCATAGGTATGAATCTTTCAGAGCATGGAAATTATGGTGCAAGACTAGGAAGATATAGTGCATATAACCTAATTGCTACTATTGTTGGTTATGCAATTGTATGGTTTGGATTTAAATACTTTAACCTTACCTATCAAATAGCTTTTGTACTTGCCTCAGTTTTTTATATTTTTGCAGCATTTTTTCTTGGTCTAATGAAATCTAAAAAACCTAAGAAAAAAAAGGTAACCCTTGTTTTCAAAAAAAAATATACTCTATATTATTGCCTTAGTGTAGTTAATGGTGCAAGAAAACAGATTTTTTTAACATTTGCGCCCTGGGTCCTTATTCAAGTGTACCATGTTGATCCTCCTACTTTTGCAATACTCGGATTAATAATCGCTGTATTAAGCATCTTTACAAGAACCATTGTTGGCAATGCTATAGACAAAAAAGGTGAAAGATTTGTGCTTTCACTAGAAGCTATAGTTCTTATAGTAATTTGTATGGGGTATTCTTTTGCAGATTATTTATTTTCACCAAGTACAGCTGTGGTTATTATTGCGGCATGCTACATAATAGATAATTCACTAAGCGTAGTAGAAATGGCAAGATCTACTTATATAAAAAAGATTGCTATATGTCCGGAAGATGTTATCCCTACTCTGTCAGCTGGTACGAGCTTTGATCATGTAATTGCCATGTCAATACCTTTTGTAGGCGGTATATTATGGGCAACCATGGGATATCAATATGTTTTCATTGTTGCTGCATTCATTGCTGCTATCAATTTGTTCTTGTCACTAAAAATTAAAATATATTAACAAAACAAAAACCATTAAATCTTCAGATTTAATGGTTTTTGTTTTATAGAAATTTCAAGAAAGTGCTTATAAAATTAAACTTCCTCATTAACCTTTCCTAATAATGCAAAAAAGTCTTCTTCATTTTTTCTTTCTAAATAAGTATCAATAAGGGCCCGAGTAGACATTTTACTTAGACCTTTATATCCATTATCCAATATATCTGTTAAAACATTCATAAAATAATCCTTACTTTTATCAATATCCTTAAGCATTTTGTAGGATATATCCTGTATTAATTCTTCTTTTATATTTTCTCGTAGCTTTTCAGTATATTCCTTCATAACTATTTGTGTTTCTTCTGGGTATGCAGAAAAATCCCCAGAAATTATATCTTGAATTTTCATTAATGACACTCCTTAGTATTTTCTGTTTTTGAATCCTGTATTGTTTAATTTTTAGTTAGCTTCTTTTACAATAATAATACCAAGTAATCCAGGCCCTGTATGAACTCCGGCTACTGGACTTATTTCTCCAAAGGATAATCTTGTAATGTTTGGAAGAGCTGCAATTGTTTCAGAAAAGGGCTTCACTTCTTCATAAGCTCCACCATGCATAACCCAAATTTTACAAGGGGTAAGCTCTAGAGCTTCTCTTGCTATATCTACAAGCTTGCTTATAGCTTTCTTTTTCCCCTTTGCCTTTGCATAAGTATAGTACACACCATCACTATTAATTGAAATTATAGGCTTTATGTTTAATATTTCACCTATAGTGCCGGAAACTTTTCCAATTCTACCGCCTTTGATTAGATATTTAAGCGTATCCACTGCATAATAAACAGTAACTCTACTTTGTATTTCAGGAAGAGCTTCTACAATTTCATCAAAGCTTTTTCCACTTTTTATCATTTCCCCACATTCTTCAACAATAGCTGCTTCACCAATAGTTAGTGATTTTGAATCAAAAACACAGGTTTCTATGGATGGATGATTTTCACTTACCAATCTCAATGTATTATATGTACCTGATAAATTTGCAGATATTACTACTGCAATGGCATGAGTATAGCCTTCTTCTTCAAGCTTTAAATACATGTCTTCCATATCCTGCATTGAAGGTAATGAAGTTGAGGGAATTTCATATGCAAAATTGTCATAAACCTCTTTTGGGGTAATAGTTACTCTGTCAATGTACTCTCTGTCTTTATATATTATTCTTAGAGGAAGTACTTTTAAATCGTATTTTTCAATCATTTCTTTATCAACATCAGAAGTACTATCCGTAATCAGTGCAATCTTACTCATTTTAACTTCACCTTCCTATTGAAAATTTTATTAATAATCTTTCAATAATTTACTAGTTAACTATATTATATCCTTATATGCCTATAATTAAAACGCTTTTATATCAACCGTACAAAGTGGCTTACAATATTTCTTATGTATCTTTCGGTAAAATTCATAATGGCTCACCTCATTATTTTACGGTTCCATGTTTTGCAATCATTGCTGCACCAATTATGCCTGCTTTATTACCTAGCTCTGCTAAAACAATTTTACAAATAGGTAAATCTTCATAATACTTATTAGCTATTACTTCATTTATAACCATATCCAAAAGATACTGCCCTGCCCCCGCAACACCGCCACCTAATGCTATTATTTCTGGATCAATGAAATTGATTATATTAAGTATTCCTTTCCCAAGATATTTTACTAATCTATTCACTGCTAAATTTGCTATTTTATCTCCTTCTCTAGCACAATCAAATATTATCTTTGCATTTATATTGTCTATATTTCCATCTGCTTTTTCAATTATTACCGTACTTTCATTCATTTCCGCAATTAGTTTTTTAGTATGTTTTATTATAGCAGTAGATGAAGCAAAGGTTTCTAAGCAGCCATTTCTTCCACAATTACAATCATAAAAATTCTCACCCACAACCATATGTCCAAGTTCTGAGCCTACTCCATTGAACCCACTATATACTTCACCGCTAATTATGATTCCCCCACCTATGCCTGTTCCTAAGGTAAGCATTAAGCCACTTTTGCAATTTTTCATTGAACCCCTTTCATACTCGGCAAGTGCAGCTACAGTAGCATCATTATCTATATAAATTGGTATATGAAGTGCAGTTTCTAACATATCTCTTAAAGGTACATTTTTCCAACCGAGATTCACGCAGAATATTACATTTCCATTTATATCAGCTAACCCTGGAATACCTATACCTACCGCTTTTATTTCTTTTAGTTCTATATGGGACTCTTCTAAAATTTTAAAAATTAAAGCTAACATATCCTCAATAATTTCCTGTGGTTCCCTGCCTACTCCTGTAACACAGGAATCTTCATACATTATGTTCCCCTGTCCATCAACAATACCTAGTGCAATATTAGTGCCTCCTAAATCAATGCCTATATACATATACTTCTCCATTTCATAGCCTTTGCTATCGTTTTTATATACGAGTAAATTATACCATAAATATGTATATTTGCTTTGTAAATTTGAAAAAAGAGCCTTATTTAGGCTCTTTCCTTATTGGCTTGTATTTTGAACTGTTTTTAACTTCTGCATTTATATATTCATAATCCCCTACTTCATTTTTCTTAATCCCTAAAGATGCTGCTTTTTTATTAGTAGTTTTAAGTTTATTGCTCATGTAAACACCCCTTTCTATTAATAGATTTGCCACAGAGAAAATATTTATGCGTTATTTTCCTTCCTAGTAACATATACTTCTTATAGATATAAATGGAAATTTTTAATATATTAATTGCGGAGGATTAATTAAAAATGAAAAATAACTTTATGAAAACCAAAATATGCATTGGTTACTCCCCTCTTAAGCAAACTCTCCCAAAGGTCTATGAGGATTTGGGATTTATGTGTGGTCTAGAGGTACACCAACAATTAAAAACAGAAAAGAAACTCTTTTGCCACTGCCAGGCTGGTGTATATCAAAAACATGGACAATATGATGCTGAGATTGTACGGCATATGAGACCTACTTTAAGCGAGATGGGTGGATACGATGGTACAGCACTTATGGAGTTTAAGACAAAAAAGAATATTGTGTACCGTATTGCCAATTTAACTACCTGCACCTATGATATTGATGATACGCCGCCTTTCAAGATAAATAAGCAGGCTCTAGGAATTGCCTTAGAGGTTGCCTTGCTTCTTAAAACGAATATTGTGGGTGAACTGCACATCACACGTAAACAATACCTAGATGGTAGTATACCTGCCGGCTTTCAACGTACTGGTATAATAAGCATCGAGGGGCAGATTCCTATAAAAAATAAGATAGTAAGAATCATTCAGCTAAGTATTGAAGAGGATTCTTGTCGTGAAATTTCTGACATTGGCCATGTTAGAGTATACACAACTGATCGTTTAGGTATGCCACTTATAGAGACAGTTACTTATCCTGATATGAAAACTCCTGATGAAGCTGCTGAAGCTGCCAACTATATTCGCTTTCTAAACCGTAGTACTGGTAAGATGAGAACAGGCATTGGAGCTGCTCGCGCGGATGTTAATGTTAGTATCCATGGTGGAACCAGAGTAGAAATTAAAGGTGTATCTCATATAAGCTACATTCCTGAATTAGTTCATAATGAAGCTTTCCGCCAGAAAAGTCTTTTACAAATCCGTAGTGATCTTATAAAACGAATTCCACACTTTGATCATTGGAAAATCAGTCATGTAATCCTTAAAGGTGACAGCATTGCAATGGTATCTAACAACATTGGAGATAGTTTAAACGAACAACATAGCCTAGTTGGAGTTAACCTAACAGGTTTTAAAGGTATTCTTTCATTTTTTACTGGGCCCGGTCGAATGTTCTCTGAGGAGATTTCTGATAGATTGAAAGTTATTGCTTGTATAGAAAAGCCAAATATGACTCATTCTGAAGACTTCGGTAAAGAAAATAAAGATATTAATTTTGATTACCTTGGTAAATTACTTAATTCAAAGGTTAGCGATGCCCAAATTCTCTTCTGGGGTCCTGAGGATGATATTAACACTGCTTTAGAGACTATTGAAGAACGTTGCAGACTGGCCTTTATTGGAGTGCCTAATGAAACTCGTAAATCCTTTGCGAGTGGTACCACTATGTTTGAACGAGTGCTACCTGGTTCCGATCGTATGTATCCTGACACAGATTCAGCACCCATTTCCATAACTCAAGAACTTATTGACATTGCTGGCAGAAATTTGCCTATTGATGTTAAGACACAAATTACAAAGTTGAATAATTGGAATATACCAGGGGATACTTTTTTCTATATTCTCAGACACAATCTTGTTCCTCTAATAGAGAGAATTTGTGATGACTTTAAAGCTGAGCCTAGATTTGTAGGGACTCTATTGGCTCACAAACTTAAATCTTTGCAAGGAAAATCCAAAGCAGATTTAACCTTTGATTTTGAAAGAATATACTGGCTCTTCGCCTTTGTAAAAGAGCAAGAAATAGAACGTGAAATTATATACAAGATGCTACCTGTTATCTATAAACAACCTAAGATGGAAATGAGGTATGTGTTAAAATATATATGTTTTTCTAAATGTAGTGTAGATAATATCATTTCACTTATCCCCATTATGCATAAAAGATTTAAAAGGCTAAAAGGTTCAAAAAATGTGGAAGCAGAGTTGAACTGGATTATGAAAAATTTACAAGAGAAAGCCATTGGAAATATGCCTCTCCATGAACTAGCAATGGTAATTCGTAAAGGAGGCCTTAGTTAATGGGAGACAGCTTAAAAGGTTACAAAGGCATGGCCCTAGAAGTTTTAAAAAGCTTCAACATGCGTATCTGGAGCGAAGCTGATATAACAACTACTAGAGGTGATTTTAAAGGGGTTTTACTTCCACGCTCTGAAAATGATGATGATGGTCACATAGTAATAAAGCTTGCTACTGGCTATAACATAGGAATAGCAGTGGATACCATACAAGATATGAAAGAATATAATTTCAAGGAGATACAATATAAAATTCCAGAAAGAGAATTCCCAACCTCCAAGAATAAGCATAATATAAAGCTTTTAGGCACAGGAGGCACTATTGCCTCACGTCTTGATTACCGAACTGGGGCAGTTATTCCAGCATTTTCTCCTGGCGAATTGTATGGAGCTGTTCCTGAACTTGCAGATATATGTAACCTAAGCACTGAGAAACTTTTCGCGGTTTTCTCTGAAAATATGGGACCACATGAATATAAAGTATTAGCTGAAGCTATTGGTGAGGAAATTAAAAAGGGGACTCATGGCATTATGATTGGGCATGGAACTGATACTATGAGCCATACAGCTGCAGCACTGTCATTTATGGTGCAAAATTCGCCTATTCCAATAGTCATGGTAGGTTCTCAACGTTCTTCGGATAGGCCTTCATCAGATGCAGCCCTAAACCTAATTCATGCCGCTAAAACCGCTACAGATTCAGATATTGCTGAGGTGATGGTGTGTATGTTTGGACCAACCTCTGATGAATATGGATTATTGCACCGTGGTACTAGGGTTCGTAAGATGCACTCTTCCTACCGTTCCACTTTCCGTACCATTGGGGACATTCCACTGGCAATGGTAGATAGACAGAAAATAACTCCCTTGCGGCAGGATTACAATCACCGGCGTAGTGACCGAAGCGCAACTATAAATCCTGTATTTGAGGAGCGAGTATCCCTATTGTACTATTATCCCAACATGAACCCTGATATAATCGATGCCATGGTTAACCTTGGCTATAAAGGAATTGTTATTGCGGGCACAGGTCTTGGGCATGTAAATAAACTGTTATATCCAGCTATTAAACGTGCTGTACTAAAGGGAGTTGCCATTTATATGACAGTGCAGACACTGTGGGGATATGTAAACATGTTTGTGTACGATACCGGGCGGGATCTAATGACAATGGGGATTATACCTTCAGAAAACATGCTACCAGAAGTGGCCTACATAAAGCTGGGCTGGGCACTTGGACAAACTTCTGACTTGGCTAAAGTTAAAGACATTATGCTAACGCCCATCTGTAGTGAGATTACGGAGCGAGAGCCTTACAATGGTTATTTAATCTACCAAGGAGGCATTCCTGAGGTTGAGGAATTTATTAAAAAATTTCATAAATAGTTGGTTGAAACTTATAATTTTTATAATGTAATTATCCTTAAAAATTAAATATATATAGAAAATACTAATATATTGTAAATATATTAGTTTATTGGTATAATATCCTCACATATATAAGAAGTAAATACATATGTGAAAGGTAGTGTTGTATATGGGGTTTTTACGTTGGATAGGTGGAATAGTAGTATTTTTCTGGGTTTTAGGGCTTATATTTAGAATTGGTGGCGGTATGATCCATACGTTACTTGTAATAGCTGCAATAGTTTTCATCGTGGATAAGATTTCAGGAAAAAGAATAAGATAGAGAACTAAAACATAAATAAGTATATTTGCATTTGGGCAAATATACTTATTCTATTATAGTTTAGCTTTTTTTGCTACACCAGCATACAAACTTTTTTCAATCTATTAACTGCACATATAAATGTGCCTTTTAAAGGTTCCTTTGGACACAGTACATCTATCATCTATGTGAAAACCAACAGAGGTTATTTGCAGCTCCATATCCTCAAAAGTAATGATTACCATTCTATCTGCTATTCGACGGGTACTTTCCATAATAGCTAACTGCTCGCCAGCCGTGATTTGAGTAAATATGCCATATGGAAGATCAACTATGGCCACATTAAATTTATTCTTGATGTCATTCATGTCACCAATAGTTATTACATCTTCATATCCAAAATACCGGAGGTTTGTCTTGGCATTTTTACCTATGAAGGGGTTAATCTCATAACCTTTAATATCAATTTGCATTGAGATAGCTTCAATTAATACTGTTCCAATGCCACAACAAGGGTCTACAACACTACAATCCAGATTATTACCTACAGCTATATTAACAAGTGCTCTACAAACATTAACCTTAAGAGCATTAGAGTAGGAAAAAGGTTTTTTATTATGAAATAACCAGTCCGAGGTATTGCTTTCACATTCACCAAAAATCCATCTATTATCTACTTTTGTAATACCAAAAGTAATTTCAGGGTTTTTCATTTCAGCTTCTCCAAGTATACTAAAGCCTACTTCGAATTCGATGCTACGTCCTTCATGAAAACCCATGCTTTCATCACTAGCAGTTATATATGCTACCTTATAATTTGCGCTAGTAAGTTTATCCATAATAATTTGATCAATAATTTCCTTAATTGTTTGTCCAGTATACATTATAGAAATACACTTTTTTATAAAAGGACTTCTGGAGGGGTTCACATAAATATTAGAAAATACATGTTTTTCATGAAGAAGTTTATTAAAGAGGCACTTTATTTCCATTTTGCATAGACTTTCTTCATCTTTAGAATAATTTGTTGTATATAAATACTTTTTATCCTTTTTTGGTAGCTGAAACATTAAAGCACATCCTTTTAGATTATATTTATAGCTTTTAAAAAGCCATCAACTTTTTTTTCATATTCATCTTTGTTCTTCCAATATGCTTCTGCGTGACCGGCACCGGTCGCAATATATATTTCTTTGTAGCCCTTTTTTACTGAGTACATTTGTTTACACATAAAAGTAGGCACATAATCATCCTCTTCGCCATGAATAAAAAGTATTGGAATTTCTACTTTTGGTAGAGTAGTTATAGGTGAAACATCTTTGAACTCCCAGCCAGCTCGCATTTTACTTATTTTACTTGCTAGTTTCACTAAAGGAATTTTTTTTATATTATAATCCTTTTCTAATCTATGTTTAAATAAATCTTGTGCATCGGAGTAACCACAGTCATCTATACAGAACTTAATTCGCTGGTCTATTGCAATATTTTGAAGAGCTATGCCAGCCCCCATGGACTCGCCATGCAACCCAACTATTATATCTTTTCCTAATTTTTCAAATATCCAATCTGTGCATTTTTTCAAATCAAACTTTTCATAATAACCATAGGAAGTGTTTTTCCCACCACTTAAGCCATGGTTTCTATGATCATAAATAAAGACAGAAAAGCCTCTTTTTAAAAACATATCCATGTATTTAACAGAACCATATAAACTCCAAGTTATTCCATGACATAAGATTATAATTTTTTTTGAATTTTTATTTGGATAGAAGAATCCATGAATTTTATATCCATAATTCGAATCTAAATATACTTCTTGTTTTTCCAAGTTATTAAATTTCTCTACTTCTATTTTACCTTTTTCTACTTCATAATCGTAGGTATAATTATACTTTGCAACTTTAGGAGATATAATAATACTAGAAAAGTGCCAACCTACAATAATAACAATAATAATTAAAATTGATATAAAAATCAATATTTTTAACATTTTAAAATCTCCCTTTCTGAAGTGATATCATTCTTATTATAGACATGTCTCCAAACAAAGTAAATAAGAGCAAAAAATTGTGTGATCCTATTACTAACTAAAAAAGTCCTTATATTTTACTATAAGGACTTTCTAAAAGACACAATAGTTATTATGCTAAACTTTCTTTCTACCCTTTAAAAATAATATTATGTAAGTAACTATACTTAATATTAGTATAGTATAAATCCAAAAGGGTAAGGTTGTAAATATATTTTCTGATGCCTTATAAATAACAACAATGCTTAGTGCAGGGACTACCAATGAATCACCCTTAAACTGTTTTATGGTTTTGATTCCTGATTTTTCACCATTTACTACAATATTCCATGTGGTTTTATTAGATAATTTAATGGTTTTATCTTCCCTATTTGCATTGAAAGCTACTACGATGTCAGACCAAGTATCCATATTGGCATTGTGTGCTATTTCATATGCTACCACATTTTCCGGGACTACTAAAAATTTCAAATTTTGCTTAATCATTTCCGCTGAAGTCATTCTGAAGGCAGGATGTTCCTTTCTTAACTTTATTAAGCCTTTAAAATAATTAACAGTATCGATGTTCTGAGATTTTCTCATCCAATCAAGCTTATTTACAGTATCATTAGACTTATAGGAGTTATTATTCCCACCTTTTGTTCTTAAAAATTCCTGTCCAGCTTGGAAGAATGGGATACCTTGTGATGTAAGAATCATAGAATCTGCCATTTTGTGCATTTTTAATCTTACTTCAGTATTATCCTTCGGGTTTGTTAGAAGAAGTTTATCCCATAATGTATTATTATCGTGATCTTCAGCATAAGTCACAGACTGTAGGGGAGATATCTTTCCCCAAGTTTTTATATCATTTGAGTAATCTATTCCTCCAACTATTCCTTTTTTTATGTCTGCCTCTCCATTAGCTTTACCATTAACAAAGCCCTTGGCTTTTGCATCTAATACACTACCTTTTATTCCATCCCTTATTGTATCGTTGAAAAGTGATATTTCAGGCATTTTACTGGCATTTTTCTGTGTTGCTTTTGCATCTTCTAAAAGAGTAGTTCCCATATCCTGTCCCTCACCGATAATGAGAATGGAAGGATTTAAACTACTTAGTTTTTTTCTGACTTCATTCATTGTCTTTACATCAAGGAGACCCATAAGGTCGAATCTAAAGCCATCTATATTGTATTCTTTTGCCCAATACGTGACAGAATCCACAATGAATTTTCTTGCCATTACATTTTCAGAAGCAATAGTATTTCCATAACCACTTTCATTTACATCAGCGCCATCTTCGTCATATCTAAAATAATACCCAGGTACTATTTTATTAAAATTAGAATCAGTGCCGCTATACATGTGATTATAAACTACGTCCATTGTTACCCTTAATCCATTGTCGTGAAGAGATTGTACTGCTTGTTTTAATTCTTTAACTCTCGTAACCGGATTGTATGGATCAGTTGAATAGCTTCCTTCAGGCGAATTATAGTTTTTAGGATTGTAACCCCAGTTATATTGTGGCTTACTTGAAGTCTCATTAACACTAGAATAATCAAAGATTGGCATAAGCTGAACATGTGTTACTCCTAAATCCTTTATATAATCAACACCTGTTCGCTTACCATCAGTTCCCTTTGTTCCTTTTTCAGTTAAAGCCAAATATTTACCTTTGTTTTCCATACCACTGTTTTTATCTATAGAAAAGTCTCTAACATGCATTTCGTATATAATTGCGTCATTTAAATTTGTAAAATCGGGCTTTTCACTTGGCTTCCATATTTCAGGATTTGTTTCTTTTAAGTCTACTACCGCACCTTTATCTCCGTTTGCAGCCACAGATCGAGCATAAGGATCTACAGCTTCAGTCCAAACTCCTCCAATATAGACTTTATATGTATAAAATATACCCTTTTGATCTCCATTTAAGTCAGCAGTCCAGGTTCCCTTTTCGCCCTTTTTCATAATAGAGTCAATACCACTTTTATCATTCCATTTTTTATAGGTTACAAGCTTTACCTTAGCTGCTGTTGGCGCCCAAACCCTAAAGCTCGTTTTACTTTTAGAATAAGTATTACCTAAATCATTCCCTTCATAATAAAACATTTTTTCGAAGCTAGCACTTTTCATAACATCTCCAAGCACCACTTCCTTTTCTGGGAAACCTAATTTTGTGATTGTAAATTTTTGACCTAGATTCACATTTTCACTAAGTTCTATTTTAGCAACTGTTGTAGATCCATTTATTATTTTATCACTTGTTACTTTTTTTACGGTTAAGATATCGCCATCGGCCTTAACTATAATGCCATTATTCTCTTCTGGAATAAATGGAAATGCAATATCTGTTTCTATGCTTATGTTATTCATATCGTCTAATTTTGCAACTATAAATTTACTTGATTTGTCTATTGCAGCTCCAGGACCCTCTGCCACTTTGGTAACTGTGGCTTTTGCTTCAGCTAGAGAATAGTATACTTTAGTGTCTCCTCCTTTAAGCCAAACCTCTCCAACTCCATTATTAAACTTCTGAATAAATCTCTCATCCACAATGTCTCTTTTCCATTCGTCCGTACGCACTATAAATCCTACTTTATTAAGATCTCCATCTAATTCAGCTATGCAAACCTGACCAAATTCGTCCTTGCCAGTAAAATCAAACTTTTCTCCATTCTTTTTATCAGGCCACAGCCACATATTCCATTTTAAATCACTGTTTGGCATTTTAGCATAATGAATAATTATCTTGGTTTTGCCATTTTGGGCAAAAGTTTGCACAGTGGGCATTAATAAAAGCAATTCAGTAATAACTAAAATTGCCACAAGAAAAATGCTAAGTGTCTTACTTTTGTTAGTCCCTATCTTGAAGTTCATAAACTTCCTCCTCTTAAAAAAAATAAGATTATGGTGTCTTAATCTACATTTCTCTAGTTTCTTTAGTTTTTCTAGTTTTCTAGTAAAGTATTCTACGTAAAATTAATAAACCCTTCATTCATTACAAATTATTAATATGAATATTAAACAATAGTTTATATATATAATTTAAAACTAATAGAAATAAATTAATCAGTTCGCTTATCAGTATAAATTAAGAATGATATAATGGATAACGTGGTTACTATTATATCACTTTTTATGAAATTGGGGGGGATAATTTATGGACATGAAGGAAAGGAAGAATCTTATACTAAAAGGCTCCATGTACAAGGTAATAATATCCTTGGCAGCACCAATAATGCTTAGTAATTTAATTCAGACTTTATATAGTTTAATTAATGGGATTTGGGTAAGCAAATTAGGTTCAATACAATTTGCAGCGATATCCTTTGTGTGGCCAGTTATGTTTCTATTTATATCTATAGGAATTGGATTATTTATTGCAGGAACATCAATTTTATCTCAATTTATTGGCGCATCAAAATACGATAAAGCATCGCAGTATTCCTCTCAGCTTATTGCAATTGCAGTTGTGTGTGCTATTTGTTTTTCATTTGTAGGCTATTTAATGACCCCGATTATAATAAATGTTATGGGTGCCAAAGGTGATTTAGCTCATTATAGTGAGATTTTTTTAAGGATAACTTTTTTAGATATGCCCTTTACATTTTTGTTTTTCTGCTTTAATGCTATTATGAGTTCACAGGGAAACACACTAACACCTACTATATTAAGTTCTATAAGTGTTATTATAAATGCTATTTTAGATCCTATATTAATATTCAAGTTTAATATGGGGATTGCAGGAGCTCCTGTAGCTACTATTATATCAAAGGCTCTTCTTGCAGGCGCTGGATTATACATACTCCATAAATCCACTTCAAAAATAAAACCGTGCTTTAAAAACTTTAGTTTTGATAGGAACATATTAAATAAACTATTTAAGGTTGCTATACCATCAGCTATTGGACAAACTGGTTCAGCTCTTGGTTTTATAATCCTTAATGGATTTATTGTCTCCTATGGGACCTCAACACTTGCAGCCTTTGGTATGGTTAATAGAATTACTTCGCTTATTATGCAACCAGCCATGGGAATAGGTGCTTCACTAACAGCTATTGTGGGACAAAATCTTGGATCAGGCCAATTAGAACGTGTTAAAGACGCTTTTATTAAGGCACTAAAACTTACCATAATCATTTCTATTGTAGGTTGTATTGTGCTGATTTGGCAAGACAAACCAATAGTTAATTTTTTTATTCGCTCTAAGGATGACAATCGAGTAATATCTGAGGCTATTATTTATTTAACATATATTTCTTTTTCAATGCCACTGATGGGTATATTCAGTGTATTCCAAGGAATATTTCAAGGGTCCGGCCACACAAAATACTCTATGAATATGGAAATAAGTAGACTATGGTTTGTACGACTTCCTATGATATTACTCTTTAAATATTTTACAACCGTTGGCTCTACGGGAATATGGATTTCTATGAGCTCTAGTAATTTAATTATCTGTTTGTATGGGTATTACCTCTATAAAAAAGGTGGATGGCAGGAGAGAATAATTAGGACTAATGATTAAATCATCATCTAAGGTGCTGAAATGAGTTTAAAATGTTAAGAGCAGCTAGTAACGTTAAATAAGTTACTTGCCGCCCTTTTTTAATTTCACATAAATCTTTATTCATATTTATTGTCCCCTAGAATTGCCTCGTATGGCTTTCTTTGGTGTAGGTAATGGAGTTTTACTATCACCTTTAGATTCTTGTCCATTCGAAGACTTATTCTTACTTGATGGAAAAGCCGGTTTATTTTTAGCCATTATATCACTCCTATTTAAACAATTTTACACTTAATTCATTATATAATTTTATGGATATATACACAAGTAATTTATACCTAGGATTTTCTTTAAGTGTAATTTAACTTTGTCTTTTTGAGAATACTTTATTAATAATTTCAACTCTAGAACTACCTATTATATTAGATATTTTTAAAGATATATTGCCATCCTTATAAAGCCTATCTTCGTTTGCATTAATTAAGATATTTAACTTTTCTTCTAGCTTTTCATATGTCATAACATCATCTAAATAAAAATCTACCAAATCCTTTAAACATGTTGCTAACGCCTTTGGGTCCTTATAAACTTTTCTCATTATATACTCCTTATTTTTCATTTAATATATATTTCTTCTGTTGTATATACTTATATTATATCCTAATATCTTTGATATTTAAAGATATCTTTAACATCTCTAATATCAATTTTTATTTTCTAATCTAAATACTATCATATGATAAACTTGTTTATTAAAGTATCCCTGATCATCAACTCTATTTATCTCAGTAAAATTACAATTATCTAAAAGTTTTATTGATTTAATATTGTTTTCTTCTGTATATGCGTCTAAAGCTTTTAATTTCATTATGTCAAACCCATATTCAATCACACTTAATAATGACTCACTTATTAACCCTTGGCCTTGATAATCAGATATGATGCCATACCCTAATTCACCACTATCACCTGCTTCATTAACATTCCATATAGATATGGATCCGATTACCTTCTTTGATTTTTTATGTTCAATGGCCCACATAATCCATTTATTATGTTCAATACCTTCATTCATCTTGTCAATATAAGCTTTTGTTTCATGAGTTGTTACATCTAATTTTGTATCAACGTACTCAATCATTTTCGGATTTTTTCTCATTTCAAATAGATCGTGAACATCATTATAATTCATTTTTCTTAATATTAGATTTTTTGTCTCAATGATAGGAAATGGAGTAAAATTAATCATTATTAAAACCTACTTTCTCTATTGTAATTTATTCATATTTATTGTAATAATTTAATATATTATATGTGTAGCATAATAAATTTTCAAATAGGTGGTGGGTCTTATGATAGCAACTAATTACATAGATGACTTATTTATAAAATACAATAAAAATTTTAGTGTAAGTAAAAACATAGAGTTATGTGAGAAAAAAATAAATCTATTTGCTGAACATAAAGGTATAGGTGGACGAACCTTTATTACACAGAAGGATATTATTGATAAATTTGAATTTAATGAGTACTGCATTGTAAATGTTTACAACAGTGTTAATATTGATGATGCTGTTGAATACACAGAGTATTTAAAGACTTTAATAAATGCTTTGGTTAAGCCTAATAAAGAGCATAAGAGTTCTACTATTACAGGTGTAATGGTATGTAATACATCTATAGATAAAAGCACAGAATATTTTATCAAAAAATTCAAATATACAAAACCCTACAAATTATATTTTCATGGTTGGAGTGACATAAGGTTAATATTTGTTGATTTAAGTAATAACCTAGTTATACCAAATAAGCAAGGAAAAAAAGTAAAAAAGGTGTATATTCCTACATCTTTATAATAAATTTAAGGGGGTTATTTATGAACTCAGTAGTACTTCTATTTCTAGGAATCATTATTTTCTTAACTGCTTACGTTATTTATGGTGCATATCTAGCTAAAAAATGGGGTGTTGACTCTAGAAAAGAAACTCCTGCCCACACAAAATTTGACAACATAGACTACTGTCCTGCAGACGCAAAAATTCTTTTAGGACATCATTTTTCATCCATCGCTGGTGCAGGACCTATCGCAGGTCCAATTCAAGCTGCTGTTTTTGGCTGGATTCCTGTTTTCTTATGGATTGTAATTGGTAGTGTTTTTATTGGTGGTGTACATGATTTTGGATCACTATTTGCCTCTATTAGACATGGTGGAAAATCAATAGGCGAAATTATTCGCACTAACATTGGAGAAAAAGGTAAAATTATATTTAATATTTTTGCCTGGGTTACATTAATCCTTGTAGTTGCAGCTTTTACAGATATATGTGCTTCAACCTTTGCATATGATGCTGCGAGTCCTACACTTCTTACTGGTGCTCAGGCAGGAACTGCCTCTGTATTATTTATTTTTCTTGCTATGGGATTTGGTTTTGCTGTGTATAGAAAAAATGCCAGCATTGCAATATCTACAATTGTAGGTGTTAGTTTATTATTTATATGTATATGGATTGGCTATGTTTTCCCATTTATTAAGCTTACTAAATTCCAATGGGATATCCTCCTTTTAATTTACATTACATTGGCGTCCATACTTCCAGTTTGGATGTTACTACAACCAAGAGATTATTTATGCTCTTTCTTACTCTATGCAATGCTAGCAGGTGCAGTACTCGGAATATTCTTAACTCATCCTACTATAGAGCTCGCTGGATTTACATCCTTTAAAGTTAAGAATCAAACACTATTCCCATTCTTATTTGTTACCGTTGCCTGTGGAGCAGTTTCAGGTTTTCACTCTTTAGTAGGTTCTGGCACTAGTTCAAAACAAATTTCTAAAGAAGGTGACGCAAAACTTATAGGTTATGGTGCAATGCTTATAGAAGGATTAGTTGCAATAGTTGCTCTTATTTCCGTTGCCTATGTTGCAAAATCACAAGGTACTCCAGCTCAAGTTTTTGCAAGTGGAGTTTCAACCTTTATGAATAGTTTTGGAATACCACTAGAAATAGGAAGAGTTTTTGTTATACTAGCCTTTTCTGCCTTCGCTTTAACAAGCTTAGATACTGCTACAAGGATTGGTAGATATGTTTTCCAAGAATTCTTTAGCACCGCACCTAAACAAGCAAAAAAAATATTTACAAATATATATATCTCTACTTTTATAACTGTATTTGCATCAGCTGCATTATTAGCATACGGTTATCAAAAGATTTGGCCAATATTCGGTTCAGCAAATCAGCTACTTGCAGCTTTAGCTTTACTTGCAGTAAGTTCATGGCTTGCTAATACGGGAAAGAAAACTACTATGACTGTAATTCCTATGATTTTTATGTTTGCAGTATCTCTTTCGGCATTATTCCTACTTATTAAACAATATCTATTCAGTGAAAATAAAAATTTGATTCTTGGTTCTTTTGCAGTTTTGTTATTCGTTCTTGCAATAGTATTAATAATAGAAGCCTATAAGGCCTTAAGTGTAAAAAGTAAAGTAAAAGTTTAAAATAGCCTGTTATAATAATAAATTAAGACAGGAGTAGCAATAATTGCTACTCCTTAAATTTTATTTTTTTATTTAGTACTTCTCCATTGGAATATTTTTTTTAATATGAGAGTACAAAACAACTTACCTTGCACCAACATAGATAATTTATTATATAGTTAACATCTTTCGACCTTAATTAAACAAATCACTACCACTGATGATGGTTCGTTCGACTATATAAAATATTTACACAACTATATATAACCTCTCGGCTATATACAATCATTACAACACTCAGTATAATCTTCGCTTGACTTTATACGATAGGTTGGAACTATAATATAATAAATGTTATACAACATCGACTACATTATGGCTTTTCCCAACCGTAGAAAATCGCCCTCCAGTACAACATAAATTTATATGATAATATAATTTATATTGAATCTTTGGCTGGCTTACATATTCATTGAATGAATATGTAAGCTTTGGCTCAGTTGTTTTGTACTCTACAATATTATGATAACCAATATAATTTTAATTATCCTTGCTAAAATTTTCCGTTTAGGATTTTTTTATAATAATCTCAATAATTTTTTTCAAAGTTGCCACTTGCCACGTGGGTGGCACTCATCTTTGTCTTATTCAGCCATCTCTAAAGCTATTTTCATCATATTAGTAAAGGCTTCTTGTCTTTCTTCAGAGGTAGTTAATTCATGGGTTACTAAATTATCTGAAACTGTTAATAAACAAGCTGCTTTTTTACCTAGTACATTTGCATTATGAAATAGAGCAAAGGCTTCCATTTCAACTGAAGCACAACCATGATTTTTACAAATATTCTTATATTCTTCAAAATTTTCACGATAAAATACATCAGAGGAATGGACTCTGTGTTTATGAATTTCTATTCCTAAATCCTCTGCAATTTTTTCTAACTTATTATTTAATATAGGTGACGAAGCAATTGTGTCAGATTCATATCCACTTTGAACTTTTGCATAAGTGGATTCACTCCAAGCATCCGTAGTTAATATTACGTCATATAGTTTTAATTCAGCAGTGTATGCACCACATGAGCCAATACGAATTATGTTTTCTACCCCATAAAAATTAAATAGTTCATAGGAGTAGATGCCAATACTAGGCATACCCATTCCACTGGCCATAACGGAAATTCTACGCCCTTTATATGTACCCGTGTATCCAAATATATTACGTACGTTATTGAATTTTTCAACATTTTGTAAATATGTCTCTGCAATAAATTGGGCACGTAATGGATCGCCCGGCATTAATACTGTTTTTGCAATAATTCCTTCTTCTTTTACTTCAATATGTGCTGTTGGTATCATATTGAAACCTCCTTATTATTATATTTAGTTTAAAACATATAGTAAATTAAATAATCACCTATTGTTATTAATCATACTTTTACTATTATACCAAAAATAACAATATAAAAAAATGCCCAATGTCACTTTTGCATATTAATATTTTTACACAATCTGTTTTATATCTTAGATTATCTATTTGATATTTCTATAGTTAATCTAAGTTCTATATGAATTGTCTATTAGATATACTTAACACTTTATTATATAATTAATGAGGCTAATAATAGCTTTAAGTAAAATTTCGAATTCATATTGGTAATGATTCTTATGTACCCTAATGAATACAAGGAGGCTTTTATGAGTAGACGAATCATATATATTTTAAAGGTACTATTCCTTTTAATAATTGTTGCAATTATTATGTGTGCCTTTTGCAATATAAAAACTCTACGTCATTGCACCCCAGAAAATATGAAAGCTTTTATAGATTCTTATGGAATGTTCTCACCTATAATCTATATAATTTTATTTACGTTTGTACCCCTTACACTTTTCCCTGATTCAATCCTTGCCATTGCTGGAGGGATGTGTTTTGGAATGATGGGTGGCTTTATTTACACTATGATTGGTGCTATTTTGGGAGGCACTCTTTCTTTTTTACTAGCTAATAAATTAGGTCATAAGGTATTCAACAAATTCATAAAAAAGGACCTATCTTATTTAGAAAATGCTATTAAAAATAGGGGCTTTCTACTGGTGTTTATGCTTAGATTAATTCCCCTTTTTCCCTTTGATATAATTAGCTATGCATCAGGATTTTCAGGTGTTAAGTATAAAGACTTTGTTTTAGCTACAATTTTAGGAGTAATACCTGGTATCTTTGTTTTTATAAACATTGGAGATAAATCAACAAATATTGGATCTTCTAGCTTTTATGCGTCATTAGCACTTTTAGTAGGACTTATTGTAATATCCTATTTTCTAAAAAAGAAAATTTCGTTTCAAAAAAATTAAGAGCTAATGTTATAATCCCAATATTTGCAAAGACTATTGCAATAAAAGTAGAGTAATTCTTTTATTACAATAGTCTTTTATATTACATTTACTTAAACCATTGTCTTATCTAGCAAGTCTTTTATACCTTTAGTAGCATCAAGTAGCGGCGCTATAGATTTATCATAATTCAGGTTATTTATTATGCTAGCTATAAACCCCGACATATCAACCTCACGGAACCATTTAGCCTCTTTAACCTCTTTAGGAATATAGGTTAAATTTGTTGAATATATTCTTTCAATTAAACCCTCTTCATAAAATTTATTAAATTTTTCAATACCTTCAGTAAATAATGCAAAGGTTGCCGTAACAAATATTCTTCTGGCTTTACGTTTTTTTAATTCTAGTACTATATCAAATATAGATTCGCCAGAAGCTATCATGTCATCAACTATCAATACGTCCTGTCCTTCTACTTCTCTGCCCATATATTCATGTTGTACTATTGGGTTTTTACCATTTACTACTTTTGAATGATCTCTCCTTTTATAGAAAAGTCCAATGTCAAGACCAATCACACTAGAGTAATAAACAGCTCTATCCATTGCACCTGTATCTGGACTTATCACGAGCACCTTAGCCTTATCTATTAATAGTTCAGGTTCCTCTTTTAAAATCGTTTTCACTATTTCATAAGTTGGATATAAATTATCAAAGGATATAAGTGGTATTGCATTTTGAACGTTAGGATCATGAACATCAAAGGTTATAATATCATCCACCCCTAATCTTTCTAATTCTTGAAGTGCGATGGCACAATCAAGAGATTCTCTACGTTTTCGCCTATGCTGCCTGCTTGCATATAATAATGGCATTATTACGGTTATTCTCCTTGCTTTTCCACCTAAAGCGGACAAAACTCTCTTTATATCTTGAAAATGGTCATCTGGGCTTTTGTGGTTCTCAAAACCATACATTGTATAAGTACAACTATAATTTCCTACATCGGCTAATATGAATATGTCTTTACCTCTAACACTATCCTCTATAATAATCTTGCCTTCCCCATTTGAAAATCGAGTATCGGTCATATTTATAAGGAAAGATTTTTCTTCATCCAGGTCGTGATTTATAGGTCCATTGTAATGTTCTTTATGTTTTTTTATTAAAAGCTCATTAATTCTATTTCCCAGTTCTGCACTACTCTCCAATGCCATAATACCTAGACTACAGTAAGGAATGCTAGATACTTCTTTAATATCCATAATAATACCTCCTTGATATCCACAAAAGTGGATTAAAAAAATACACATACTATATAATGTTGTTACTTATCTAAAACTTCAAATATATATAATATTTTCATTTTCTCTTATTTACTATTTAAACATATGAATATTTTTTTATAACTCAGAAACTATTCGTCTTCTTTATAATTTTAACATATATATAATTTTAACATATATATAATTGTAAAAGAACCCCAAAATATAAAATTCGACTTTTTTTCACAAAATATTATTGCTAATTCTATTTAAATAAGTGTTTTTGTATAAAATAATATATAATGTAAATAACAGAACTATAAATTATAACCACAGGCTTGAAATGTCATTAAAATTTAGATTATTAAAGAGTTTAAGTATATGCTATAATATGACATTGATAAATAATTAAATAAACAATTAATTGAGCTTTTGAAATTATATAGCTGTAGATTGGAGATATGATACTAATGCGTAACGAGGACAATATGACGAATTTTATAACATCAGTAAATGTAATTTTGCCTAAAACAAATAAGGATATTTATTTTTTATTTTATAAGGATGAGTTATTAGTTAAATCTGAAGATAATAAGGCAGTAATACCCGCTAAAGAAGATCTAGATAATTTAAAAATAAATAATACTCAATATCTTGGATCTATAAATGACCAAAATTGCTTTTGTGGGGAATTAAATGAAGATGCTGTTATACCAACCAATATGTATTTCAGTAAGCTTAAAGCACTAACTCACCAATTATCCGAAGACATGTTTTGGATAGGAGGGAGGGCTATTCAATTAGTAAACTTCAATAATGATCATAAATATTGTGGCAGATGTGGTACATTAGCTCAAAGCGTAGATGGTGAAAGAGCTAAAAAGTGCCCAAAATGTGGCCTTGTTAATTACCCTAGGATTTGTCCGGCCATAATTGTGGCTGTTGTACGCGATGGTAAATTGCTTCTTGCACATAATACTCAAGCTGCTAAAGATTTATATAGTGTAGTTGCTGGCTTTGTAGAAGTTGGAGAGACTTTTGAGGACTGTGTTGCTCGCGAAGTTAAAGAGGAAACTGGAATCACTGTAAAGAACATAAAATATTTTGGAAATCAACCTTGGCCTTTCCCTAACTCTCTTATGATAGGATTTACCGCAGAATATGAAAGTGGAGAAATAAAAGTAGATGGAAATGAAATTGGTGATGCTAACTGGTATCGTTCTACTGAAATGCCTTTAACTCCTGATAGTATAAGCATAGCTAAAAAATTAATTGGTTGGTTTACTGAAAATTATTAAATTTATAGAATAAAAACAAATAGAAGTTAGAATTCTTAATTCACAACGAATTAGATTCTAACTTCTATCTTTTCTTAATATATTTAACAATATTTTATCTCCTTAAACTATATATGACCTTTTTAAATTTTAATAATTAAATCAGTATTGTGTTACAAACTTAAACTAAATTTATTACGGTTAAAGCTATCTTCTGTAGTCCTAAGTAATTACCTTAATGGCTTCTTAGCCGATTGCAATGGCAATCATCATTGAATTCTTAGATTACTTATAGTTTTTACATATTTTTATGACCTCACCCCACTCTCTTATTTTTCAATTTGTTGGGGGTATCAAGTTTTGTTTAAAGATTTTACTAAATATACGATAAGTTGCGCTTCTTATATTTATAATATAACATGCTAATGATACTTTGTCAATAGTTATTATTAATCAATATAGGAAATTTTATAATACCATTCCATAATTTTGTGTTATAATTTTAGAATATAAAAGTAAATAACAATGAAAAGAGGTTTTATGATGAATAAGAAAGAGCTTACAGACATAAGAAAAGAATTTAAATTAGATAGTGGCATGATGAAAATCCAGGAAATTTATAGTGTTTATCTAAAGAAAGATAATGTGCAAATTGATTATGAGCCAATTATTCATTCAGAATTTGATTTTTTTGATAGAATGGATATGGATAAAAAAGAGTTGTTTTTAGGCAATTTTAAGAAAGTACTTACTGGCGCTATAGATACCAAAATTTTTGAGTTAGATTTTCAGAATATAGAAGAAGAAAATAACACTCAACAAATTCTAGTTAGTGCTTTAAAATCAAGTAATAAAGATGAAATTCAAGACTCTCTTAATGAGCTTATTAAAAAAATCACAGCTAACTATAAATATGAAACTGATGTGGTGGTTAACTTTATTAAAGCTGAATATTGGTTAGGTTCCAGCCATAGAAATATGGATGCTGATGAAAGTATTGATGATGCGGTACAAGCCTTTAATTTTATTCTTTCAAGTGTAAATAAAATAGATATTCCAAAAAGAACTCTAAAATATGATTATAATGATAAGGAATTTAAAGCAAATTCAGCCTTAGATTCAGTTATTAATCTTAATTCTCCATTAGAGGGATTTATGTTCCCTAGTCTTAACAATGGGTATTCTGATATTAACAAAATTTTATATTATGCTTCAAAACCAAAAGAATTAAATGCTGCTTTCATTGAGAAAGTTCTTAACTGTGATTTTAAATTTACTGCTGAAGACGAGAAGAATTGCTTTGGTGATATATTAAAATCCATAATTGGAGATAAAATCAAACCAGAACTTATGCAAGATATTTATGTGAATATCCATGAACTTTCGGAGCAAGCTGAAGATAATGAAAGCCCTACTCTTGGAATTGTGGATATTAAAAATATCCTTAATAATTGTGGAGCAGAGATTATATGCGATATAGACACTGTATTTGAAGAAACTTGTGGTATAAAGTATGATTTTAAGATAAGCAATATTGTACCTGAATTCAATTCAAAATCCATTAAGATTACTAGTGAAATGGCAAATATTACTTTAACTCCTAAGGATCTAAATTCAATTAAGCAGGTAAAAAATAAAGATGGTAGACGATGTCTACTTATTGAAATTGATGAGGATATTGTAATAGAGGGATTTACGTTAGAAACTGAGGAAATTTAGTAGTCATAACTACCCCACTATATTTTAGTGGGGTTAATTATTACCACAATATATTAGTTTCATGCACTAATATTCTCCTTTTATTCTATATTTGTTTTTAGGTCTACCAACTTTACCGTATTCCATTTCAACCACAAGTTTTTGTTCTTTTTCTAAATAGTCTAGGTATCTTCTAGCAGTTATTCTAGAAACTCCAATGTCTTTTGCAATCTGATCTGATGTAAATGGTTTTTCCTTCATATCAGATATACCCACAATGATTTTTTCATAAGTGTATTGATTAAATCCCTTAATATCACCAATATTTTCATAATATTCTATGACATGTTTATTTTCTTTTATAGTATATTTATCAATAATTTCTTGTTCCATACTATCAACGTTTTTAAAATTATTCTTTCTACTCTTAAATTGAAGCAATGCCTCCTTAAACCTATTGAATATAAAAGGTTTCACCAAATAATCTACTGCACCATACCTAAATGCTTCTTCAACAGTTTCTGTATTCCTATCTGCAGTGATTAATATAACATCACATTTTAAATTTTCCAGTCTTATCCACTTTAATAAATCTGTACCTAGACCTTGTGGAAAAAAAACATCTAATAGTATTAGGTCAGGGTTTCCACTTATTATAACTTCTTTTGCTTTTTCAATAGAGTTAACGCTATCATATAGTGTAAACCCCTCTACTTTTCTTAAGAATTTTTCATTTATTTCTCTCACCATCGGGTCGTCTTCAACAATAAGAACCTTAATCATATGATCTACCCCTTTTCATTGGTATAAATATATCCCATATAGTTCCATTATCTTGTAGAATATTTATGTCTCCGCCTGCATAATCTACTATTTGCTTTACGATATTAAGCCCAAATCCTCTATTCCCAGCTTTAGTTGTAAATCCACGAGTAAAAATTTTATCTATTATATTTTCACTAATTCCTGGACCATTATCTTGAATTCTTATTCTAAGTACTTCATTATTAGATATTAGTCTTATGGATATCTTACCATTTTCAAATTTTACTAATTCCTCTATAGAATTCTCTATTAAGTTTCCAATAACAGAGCAAATTTCATCTACTGTTATATTTTCAGGTATTTTATCTAGATAAGAATTCGCATCAATTTCCACAGAAATTTTAGCTTCCGTTGCTTTATTATATTTGGCAAGCAGGAGCCCCGCTATATGTGTATTCTTAATTCTTTTACTTAGAATATCAGAAACTTCTCCGCGAAGCTTAGATATATGTGAAATATATTCAACAGCTTCATTATATTCTTCTAATTGTATAAGCCCTGAAATAGTGTGAAGTTTATTCAAAAACTCATGATTTTGTGCTCTTAAGGCACAGGTCATTTTTTTAATTCCAGTTAATTCTTCTGCCATATTCTTAACCTCGGTTAAGTCCTGGAAACTGGATACAACACCTATAATTTCTTCTTTATGATTCTTTAATAAGGTATGACTACACATAAGTGTTTTACCCGGGCGCATTTTAATTTCTTGGTTATATAACGCTTCGCCCGTTCTCAGCACTTCCATCATTTCATCTGTATAATTTAGGTTTAAGGTAGCAACACTTTCACCTATATTTTCATTTTCTAGGTTTAAAATTTCCCTAGCTATTTTATTAAAAAGTATTATTTTTCCATCACTATCAATAGCTATAATTCCATTTTTCAAATTCTGCAAAATTAAATCCCTCTGACCTAATAGTAGTGCAATTTCCTTTGGCTCCAGGCCAAATATGCTCTTCTTTATCATATTAGCTAAAAGAGCTGCAGCTATTATGCCCATTAATAGTCCACCTACTAAAGCTATCTTTAAATTAAACATATGTTCACTAAGTTCAGCATATACGGTATCTGTTAAAAGACCCACTAAAACTGCTCCTACCTGTTTTCCATTATAATATATGGGTACGAAGGCTCTTGTTGCAGAAATCAAAACATTTCTGTCCCTAGCCACATAAGATTCTCCTTTTGTTAGCACCTGTTCTTCTCCACCGTCCCTATATTTCTTTCCTAGTGAATTTCCATAGGGATAAGAATATTTTATTCCCTTCATATCCATAACAATAATATATTGGAATCTCGTTTTTTTTCTGAAGCTTTCTATAGTATCTTGAACAATTTTATAATCTTTTGAAGTTGCTAATGTTTCTTCAATTATATCAATAGATGCAATAGTTACAGCTAAATCCATGGCATTATTCCCCATTTGAGTTTCCACAGAATTTTGCACTTGATAATAAGTAACAATCCCTATTCCACCAATTACCATAAATATTATAATGCTTATAAATATTGTTAATCTATATTGTAATTTCAATAACACTTCACCTCATATTATGGTTATTTTATTTTCGCTTTATTTAACCCATCTTTAATAGCTTTAATAAGTCCATTGCTTGTATATGTAGCACCTGCCACAACCTCCACCTCTGGACTATTAGCTTTTATTACTTCCGGTGGGATTTTCTTATATACTATTTCAGCTATCACTGGAGTTTCTTGTTGCTCTAATATTACAATTTCCTTTATTTCATATTGATCCGTTACTATTTTCACCTTTATGGGTCCTATATGTCCTTCTGCGTTTCCCTCATAGGTTCCTTTCTTATATATTATGCTTTTGGAATCGCAACCCAATAAACTAGTTGATAAAACTATTGCTAATGCTAGTCCTACTAATTTTTTCAAGTAAGTCTCCTCCCTTGTTATTGACATGAGTTTTTTTTGAGTAAATAGCCATTACTACAATTATATCATTTTTCTACTTTTGTGTCATTTTAAGTATACAATTTTTATCTCCAGGGACAAAATATGCCTTCTAAAACATCAGTTAGAATAAAGAAAAATAGGCCAATTATACTTAAGATCAAAATACCTGAATACATTTGAATATAGTTAATCCTCATCCAAGAGTCCATAATAAAATACCCCATGCCATATTCCGTGCCAAAGTTTTCAGTAAAGAATAAAACAGATATTGCGGTACCTATACCGATTCTAAGAGATGTTAATAAGGCCTTAAGGATTCCTGGAAAAATAATCTCTTTTATTATTTGAAAATTTGTTGCCCCCAATGAATACATAGGGTAAAAGACTTCTTCTGGGATATTTTTCACTTCATCGCGTATATTAACTACTACCGGGAAAAAAGTAATTAAAAAAATCATAACTATTTTTGTTAAATCACCTAAGCCAAAAATAAGCATTACTATAGGAAGTAATGCTATCTTAGGTATTGGATAATTAAAATATATAATTGGTGAAAATATTAAATCCATTTTTTTAAAATATCCCATTAAAATTCCTACGGGAACACCTATTACCAAAGTAAATAACAGACCTACTATAATTCTATTAAAACTGTAAACTACATGTATTGCAATACCTTCTTGAAAAGTTGTAAATATATTTAATATTATTGCATATGGTGGTGGAAATAGTGGTTTATTAATAATCATTGCTAGTATTTGCCACAAGCCGAAAGTAATAAAAAAAGTAATTACAAAATTAACTAGTTTATATTCTTTAAGTCTCATTCCTACGCGTCTCCTTTAAGAATTTTTCTAAGTTTATTATTTATATTTATGTACTCCAAATCCACTTCCCTATTTACTTTTCCAAATAAGGGATTGCTTATAACTTCAACTATTTTTCCTGGCGACGAGGATATTACAGCTATGTCCTTTGCTAAATATATTGCTTCTTTAATATCGTGGGTTACAAGTATAGTTGTAACCTTATGTGCATCCCAAACCTCTAAGAACATTTTTTGAACGTCTTCCCTGGTCATAGCATCTAAGGCAGAAAAAGATTCATCCATTAAAAGTACATTTGGTTTTAATAATAGAGCTCTAGCCATAGATACTCTTTGCATTTGTCCACCGCTTAGCTGACTTGGATATCTTTTAACAAAGTCTTTAAGCTTTAATTCCTTTAGTAGTTTTCCATAAAAATCCATATCTATTTTGTTTTTGCCATCTTTAATTTTTGCGGATAGAAATATGTTCTGCTCTACTGTTTTCCATTTAACTAGTCCGTAATTTTGAGGTATTAATCCAATTCTATGTGTTTTAGGATCCACCGCTATCCCATCTATTAAAACTTCACCACTATAGTCTACAATAATTCCTGCTAGAACCTTTAATAGTGTTGATTTCCCTCCTCCAGATGGGCCAATTATAGCACATATCTCCCCTTTTTTTACTGTTAGGTTTGCATTTTCTATTACCTTTACGAATTGATCAACATTTTTATAACAAACACTTAAATTACTTATTTTTATCATTTGTGGTCCCCCACTCATGGTGCAATTCATTATCTACATTTAAGCTTGAAAGAATTCTTCCTACAGTAACATTTACAATGTCTTCAATGGTTTTAGGTTTTTCATAAAAAGCTGGCATAGGCGGCATTATCAAAACATTTAAATTGCTTAAAAAAAGCATGTTCCGAAGATGAATAGAACTAAGAGGAGTTTCTCTTGGAATCAAAATTAACTTCCTTTTTTCTTTAATCATTACGTCAGCAGCTCTTATTAATAAATTATCGGATATTCCATTGCTTATTTTTGATAGAGTTCCCATTGAACATGGTACAATTACCATTCCATCACTTTTAAAGGAACCACTGGCTATAGAGGAAAACATATCATCAATATCACATAATTTAAGCTCTCCTTTACTTTTATTAATATTTTTCACCCAGTTTTCAAAATTAATTTCAAGCTCATACTCTAAAACTTTTCTACCATTATTTGTAATAACTAAATAAACTTCAGTATCTTCTTTTATTAATTCTTCTATAAGCCGTACACCGTAGATACTTCCACTAGCTCCGGTAATCCCTACTATATATCTTCTCAAATAAATCACCTCTTAACTATAATATAAAAAAATCTAATACAGTAAAAATAAATATACAAACACTTACCACTTGATTTATGTTATAAGAAGCAATTTTCATCTGCTTTGTATTTGATGGCGACACAATATAATGCTCTAATGTTAACAAAATAGCACTGATAAATATGCCAATTAAATATATCCAGCCTATATGCATTATAAAATATAAACTAATTAAAAGCAAAACCGTAATAAAGTGAAATAAAGAGGATATGTATAAAGCACCCTTTAAACCAAATTTAGCGGGTATAGAAAATAAACCGGTTTTTCTATCAAACTCAATATCTTGAGTTGCATAAATTATATCAAAACCCGCTACCCACAATGTTACAACAGCACCTAAAATAATTGGTGCGAGAGTAAATTTTCCTGTAACTGCAAGCCATGCTCCTACAGGAGCTCCACCACAGGTAATACCTAGAATAATATGACATACCCATGTAAATCTTTTGGTATAGGAGTAAATTATAAATAAAAAAAGTGCTACCGGGGCTAGCATAAAACATAGAGGATTTAACTCATAAGCTGCTAACACAAAAATAAAGAAACACATTAGCACTATTCCTAAGGCTTCATAATCCTTTACAAGTCCCTTTGGTAAATGTCTATTTGCAGTCCTAGGATTCTTTTTATCAATATCTTTATCTACAATTCTATTGAGAGCATTAGCCCCATTTCTAGCTCCGATCAGTGCAATTAATATCCAAAATATTGTAGCAGCGGTCGGTAACCCATCTGCTGCCCAAATCATTGCTATTAAAGCGAAAGGAAGGGAGAATAGTGTATGAGAAAACATAACTAGCTCCCCATAGCTTTTAAGTTTCTTTAATACCATATTCACTCCACCTCTTATCTACCATTTCTTTAATTTCCTCAGACATTTCTATATCATCTGGCCAAGGCCTTGAATGTCCTTCTGAGGGCCACTTCTTTGTAGCATCTATTCCTAGTCTAGAACCATAAAAAGGAGTATTTGATGCATGATCAAGTGCATCTAAAGGTCCCTCTGAAATTACTAAATCTCTCTTAGGATCTATATTGTTAAATACTTTCCAGGCTACGGTTGAGATATCCTGAGGATCAATATTTTCATCTACTACTATAATCATTTTTGTATACATCATCTGCCCAAGTCCCCATAGCGAATTCATAATTTTATGAGCATGCTTTGGATAAGCTTTTTTAATTGAAACTATTACACAATTATGAAATACACCTTCTAAAGGGAAATTTATATCTAATATTTCAGGACATTGAACCTTAATTAATGGTAAAAAAATCCGTTCAGTAGCTTTTCCCAGATAACAATCTTCCATAGGGGGCTTACCTACAATTGTTGTAGGATATACTGGATTCTTTTTCCTTGTAATCTTTTCAATGTGAAACACGGGATACATATCTTCGAGAGAATAATACCCTGTATGGTCACCGAAGGGACCTTCTAGCCTCTCTTCATCTAAGTCTACATATCCTTCTAGTATAAATTCAGCATTAGCAGGCACATAAATATCATTGGTGATTGATTTAACAATTTCTACAGGTGATTTTCTAAGAAATCCTGCAAAAATCATTTCATCTATCATTTTTGGCAGTGGTGCAGTGGCTGCATATATAGTTGCTGGGTCACAGCCTAATGCTACAGATACAGGCATTTTACGTCCAAGCTTCTTATATTTTTCATATATCTCTCTTCCGTCTTTATGTAGATGCCAATGCATACCAGTAGTATTTTTGTCATATACTTGAAGCCTGTACATTCCAACATTTTGTTGATTAGTTTCTGGATCTACTGTTATTACTAAGGGAAGTGTTATATATTTTCCTCCATCTTTGGGCCAGCATTTTAATATTGGAAGTTTACTTAAATCTGCGTCTTCTATTACCTCTTGGCAAGGGGCGTTTTTTACTTTTTTAGGAAACACTCTTGCTAGCCTAGCAAGTTTTGGAATAGATTTAACTTTACTAATTAAAGTTATGTAATTAGTTACATCCATAAAATCCATTATAGTTGCAGCAATATCATCAAGATCCTCTACTTCTAATCCATAGTTCATGCGCTCGTAGGTTCCTAAAGAATTAATTAATACCGGGTAGTCAGAATTCTTAACATTTTTAAAAAGCAAGGCATGACCATATTTTTTTGATACTCTATCAGCTATTTCTGTAATTTCAAGTTCACTATCTACCTCTATTTCAATTTCATCTAAAAGTTTCTTCTCTCTCAAATGATTTATAAAATCCTGTAAATCCTTATAAGCCATATAACCATCCCTTTCTAGAGTTTATTAAGAATTACGATTTAATAATTTCTGCGTTACAGCTTTAATTATTTCTTTGCTTTCGCACTCTGGTAATTTTTCTATATAATCAAAGGCTTTTTTTGTGTATTTATCTGCTAAGTTTCGAGCCTTATCTATTCCTTTATATTTATTAACTAATATAGTTATTTGTTTCACATCTTCATTATTTAATGAAGCATTATCTAATATAGCTGAAATTTGGTTTTCTGAATCCTCTGCCAAAGCATATATTAATGGTAGTGTATAATAACCTTTTACTAAATCGCTTTGAGCATTTTTACCTAGTATACTCGCATCTCCACTGTAATCCAGCAAATCATCTATGATTTGAAAAGCCATTCCAATATAGTATCCAACCCGTCCCAGTAGCTTTGAAGTTTTCTCACTACATTTAGATTCCTTTGCCCCAGTATAAAAGCTAATAGAAAATAATGCTGCTGTTTTTCCAGATATAACTTTTATATATTTTTTAAGACTTGTGTTTCTTAGATATCTGATATTATATTGCCTTATTTCTCCCATACATATTTTAGATATAGCCTTTGAAATATCTCTTAAATTTTCCGTGGAATAATCAAATCCAGATAACATTATAAAGCATTGACAAAATAAAAAATCGCCTATATACACTGCGTATTCTTTACTGTATTTGTGTTGTATCGTTTCCACGCCACGTCTAAGTTTAGATTCATCTACAACATCATCATGAACTAATGTTGCCATATGCATCATTTCTATGGCTGCCCCTAAATTATGCATTTTGTCCCTATTATACTCTCCGAATTTTGCGGCTAGTATTAGAAAGGCAGGTCTTAACATCTTGCCTCCTGCATCAACTAGTGGAGATATAGCTTCATCAAATTCTTTTTCACTAGATTTTACATTATCCTTAATAATTTTCTTTATATTTCCTAATTCTTCTGCAATATCAGGGTAATTTTCCCAAAATTTACTCATTTTTATCACCTTGTCCAATTATTTTTTGGAATTATTTATATTAGATTTTAAATTTATTATTTCTTATTATTAATATTCCACTATAAAACCAAATGTCCTTTTAATTATTTTTAAAAGGACACTCGATTTAAAAAAATTCAATTTTGATTATAAAGCTATTGTTTAAAGATATACTTATTAATCAACATACAAATATGATTTTTTAACCCAACCTATACGCTTCCAGTATTTCTTTAGAACTGGTAAAACATAGTAATCACACCCAAAAGTACTTCCAGATCCGCCTATAAGAGCGATCCCTGCACTTAAGTACCATAACATTTCTGTAGGAGCCATTCCTGAAGTCCAAATCATCATACCCATAGCAATTGACAAAAGAGAAGCTAATGCGCTAAACAATCCAACGATAAGCATTAATCCTACTAATATTTCTGCAATTACCATACCTGTTTGGAAAACTGTAGCTAAAACTGTATATCCACCATCACCTGTATAAAAGAAAGCATCCATAGACCATTTAACTATTTTTGCTATGAAATCCGGCACTGGTAATGCCACCACTGCGGTCGTCGCAGCATGTACTGTAACCTCTGCTCCCGCCGCTGGTGCTGCCGCAGTTGCAGCAGTTGCCCCATCAACTAGTGGAGCAGGTATTAAGAATATTTTTGAAGGATCAGCTATAATACTAGGTAATTTAGTAAGTCCCTCTGATAACCACTTGTAACCTACGAACATTCTTAGTACTACTAGCCAGAAATTTGGAGATGACTTTGAAAAATATCCACCCACAAGACTTCTATTATCTTTAACATGGAAAAATTCATGTAATAAGTATGACCAACATTTATTAAACCCAGCAACCTGAATGAAATATACAATATTTATAAAGTGTTTAACAAATAATGCAAAGAAACCAGATAAACTAAAGAAGTTCTTTCCTGCTCCAACGTTTGCTACACCATATTTCCCGCCTATGCATACCATTGCACCATGGAAAGCAGGTTTATAGGATTTCTTTTCTCCACCCTTTATATCGATATAAACATTATGTGCAATTAATGCAGCAGATTCTTCTGCATTTTCTACCATCTGAGGAAGGGGTCTTTCCTCACCTTCTGGAATAAAGAAAATATTATCCCCAACAACATAAACATTCTTATAATCTAAAGATTGCAATTTGTCGTCAGTTACTATTCTTTTTCTACCCTTTTGCTGAATATCCATTTTTCCAATAATATCTGAGCCTTCTACACCAGCTGTCCAAATTACTGTGTAGGTATCAACAGTTCCATTGTTTCTTATTGTAGCAGTATCCTTTGTAACTTCTGTAATACCTGCATTAACTAAAACAGTAACACCTAATTTATTAAGTCTTTTTTTAGTTTTTGCTTGTAGCTTATCTGGAAAATTAGGTAATATTTTAGGTAAGTCATCTGCTAAAATTAAGGTTACTTCTTCTTTTCCTATGTAAAATTCCTTACATAACCTTTCCTTCCACTCACCAAGTTCACCCATCATTTCAACACCTGTGAATCCACCACCAACAACAATAAAAGTTAAAAGTTTTGTTCTTTCTTCTTTGTTGGTTTCTTTCACAGCTTTTCTAAACATTTTTAAAATATGTTCTTTTAAAGCTACAGCATCTTCATAAGACCATAATTTATGGCAGTATTCTTCAGCTCCCTTTATACCAAAGTAAGTTGGTTTACACCCAGCACCAATTACTAGATAATCATATTCATAGGTACTATTTTCAGATTTTAATCGGTTATTTTTAAAATCTAAATCAGTAATTTCATCAAGTACTACTTTTACTTTTCTTTTTGCAAATATTTTTTTATAATCAATTCTAATTGCATCCTCTGAAACTCTTCCTGCAGCTACTTCATGAAGCTCAGTAAGTAATGTATGGTATGGATTTCGGTCTATAAGGGTAATTTCAACATCTTCATCTTTTTTAAACTTTTTAGCAAGTTTTTTAGCAGTTAATACTCCACCATATCCTCCGCCAAGTATAGCTATTCTTTTCTTTTCACTCATATTATATCCCCCTCAGATTGAAAATTATTATTTATATGACTATTTTTAAAAAACTAGTTTATTAATGCCTAAAATGTAAAATTATAAAAATATTGCCCTACAATAAATTATATATGTTATTTACACATTTACCTAGTCTTTATTTCTTTCAACTTTACGTTAAAATTTTATCATATTAATATTAACTGTGCATAAATAGGAGTGATTTGGTCATTAATAATATGTTTTGTTAATTTAGTTCATGGATATATTCCATAGGTTGGTTTGGCGGTGTTTACACTAAGCTAAAAAAGTGATATGATAACTGCGTTATTTACATTTCATTACAGTGCTTTATTTTATTTTATCTCATTTTTCACTTTCTTTCAACTTTCTAAATCATAATATAATTTAAGGACAAAATGAATTCTTATTGGAGGCACATAATGAAAAAAAACATATTATCTCTTGTATTAGTAGTCATAATGAGTATAAGCCTTGTTGGTTGCGCAACAAAGGCAAAAGAAGAAACAAGTCCTTTAGCACTAAAAACTCTAACCATTGGTGTTATGCCAGATTTAGACTCTCTTCCATTTATCATAGCAGAGCACAATGGATATTTTAAAGAGGAAGGAATTCAAGTAAAAATAGAACATTTTAAAAGTGCCGCAGACAGGGATACAGCCCTACAAACCGGTAAAATTCATGGAGCTATATCCGATATGCTTTCAGTAGTGTTTTTTAACGATAATAAATTTGATGTTAAAATCACATCAAAAACTGATGGTAGCTTTAAATTGATTGCGGGAGTGAATTCAGGGATTTCAAAAGTTGAACAATCTGCAGGAAAATCCATAGGGATTTCTAAAAATACTATTATTGAATACCTAACAGATAGAATTATGGAAAGTTCAAATATAGATGTTAACTTACCAAAAAAAGTGGCAATACCAAATATACCTACTAGACTTGAAATGCTAAACAATGGTAAACTAGATATGGCCACATTACCAGAGCCTCTTGCAAGTACTGCTATTGCATCTGGTGGAAAAGTTTTAAGTAGTTCTGATAAACTAAATATAAACCCTGGTGTAATGCTATTCACAGGGAAAGCAATAGCATCAAAACCTGAAGAAATCAAAGCACTTTATAGGGCCTATAACAAAGCCATAGAATTTATAAAAGAAGAAAAGCCTGAGAGCTATATTGATTTTGTAATCAAAGAAGCTGGTTTTCCCGAAACTGTAAAAAGTACCTTGACTCTTCCAAATTATTCAAAGGCTTCATTGCCGACAGAAAAAGAACTACAAGAAGTCTTAATTTGGCTTAAAGCAAAAAAACTGACTTCTAATAACTACACATTAAAAGATTTATCAAATAGTTCCTTTATTAAATAATATCTTATAATAATAAAATATAACCTCTTTTTACTAATTGTAGAAAGAGGTTATTTCCATAAAGAACTATTAACTTTAAACGTAAAGGAAAGGTGCTTTGATATGAGTAGATTTTTTAACAATAAAGAAATAGAATTACTAGCTCCTGCGGGAACTTTTGAGATTTTTGAAAAGGTTATTCACAGCGGTGCTGACGCTGTTTATTTGGGTGGTAAGAAATTAAATATGCGTATGCTACGATCAGATTATAACCTGTCAAATGATGAACTAGAAAAAGCTATTACTATTGCCCATTCCTTAAATAAAAAGGTTTATGTAACGGTAAACAATCTTTTAAGTAATGAGGATTTAAAAGATGCAGAAGAATATCTTAGATTTTTAGAAAAAGCTCAGCCTGATGCACTAATTATTCAAGATTTCAGCATATTAGAGTTTATAAGTACTTTAAACTTGAACTTAAATCTCCATGCATCTGTAATGATGAATGTTCACAACTTAGAAACTATCATGAGCCTTAGAGAATGTGGAATTACTAGAATTGTTGCATCTAGGGAAATGGATCTGAAAACCATCAAGGAACTACATAAACAAACCGATATGGAATTCGAATATTTTACCCATGGAGATATGTGTATTGCCCACGGTGCCCAATGCTTGTATAGTGGCATGCTTTTCGGTAAAAGTAGTAATAGAGGACAATGCATGAAGCCCTGCCGTTGGAATTTTACAATGAAAAAAGATGGCCTTGCTTATTCTACAGAATATCCAATGGCTGTTAAAGATATGTATATGTATGAACATCTACCTGAAATGATAGAGGCAGGTATACTTTCATTTAAAATAGAAGGAAGAATGAGAGATGCTGATTATCTAGTCACTATGATTGATTACTATAGCGACGCTATAAATAGGTATATTGATGACCCTATTTGCTATGATAGAAAAAAAGATGCACAAAACATTTATGAAACTCGCATTCGAGATTTATCAACCTGCAGTGCCTTTGGAAAACCAGGACTCTCAAATATCAACAGACGTTACGAAGGTGTGGGTAAAATTTTTAGTAAGCCTATAGAAGAAACTGAAATTAGTAAAAACAAAATAGATGAAATAAAAAAACTACTAAATAAAGAAACTTCTCTGGTGCAGAAACCTAAGTTAAGTGTAAAAGTCAATTCCTATTCACAAGCTAAAGTAGCAATAGAGGCGGGCGTAGACGCAATTTATTTATCTGGAGAAGTTTTCAAGCCAAATTACTCTTTTAGTAAAAGCGAGATACTTAAATTAACTATGGACAAAAGAAATACAAAAATATATCTAGGTTTCCCAAGAATGATGTTTGAAGAAGATTTTTCTAAATACAATCAATTACTTGAGGAAAATAACTTAGGTCTTGATGGCTTAATTGTAACTAGTTTAGGAGCTATTCATAAATACAAATCACTAGGATTTGAGCTTATTGGGGATTATTCACTAAACATTTATAATCACTCTGCAGCTAGGTTCTATGAAAAACAAGGTTTATCAATTGCTACTCTTTCTGTAGAAACACCACTGCTAGACGCAAAAGAAACTATTGCTAAATCATCGATACCTATTGAAATCATAGTTCATGGCTCTCCAACAGTTATGTATATGGATCATGATTTATATGAGAACACTAAAGTCTTAGAATCTTCTGGATTTAGTAAAAATTCTTACGTTCCGAGCAATGTATTAGTTTTAGTTGATGAAAAAGCATATGAACACCCAATATATAAAGATAATTACGGAAGGAATCATATGATGCTATATAAAGATCTTTGTTATCTTCCCTTTTTAAAAGAACTTAATGATATCGGTGTAAATCATTTTAGAATTGAAGCCTGCCATTTTGATACTAATAAGCTACGAGAAGTTTTAAGAGTTTACAAGGAGGCCATTAATGATTTAAGCAAGTGTGAAGAATTATTCCATACCCTAGATTCTAGTGGTACAGGCTTTACTCTTGGAGCTTTCCAATTTAGTTAAGCAAATATAAATAAATAATAGGTTAAGGAGATGTACAAGATGTCTAATTACATAGGTCCAGAAAAAATCATTGAAAAGAAAAGACAGTTTCTTTTTCCTTGTTCACAGCATTTTTATAAAAGCCCACCTCAGATTGTACGTGGAGAAATGCAGTATTTATTTGACTGCGAAGGTAAAAGATATCTCGACTTCTTTGCTGGGGTTTCTGTTGTTAATTGTGGCCATTGTAACCCTGAAATTTTAAGGGCAACAATAGATCAAATGAAAACCCTTCAGCATACAAGTATTATATATTTAACCCAGCCCATAGTTGATCTGGCTGAAGTGCTTTCACATGTATTACCTGGGGATATTGTCCATTCCTTCTTCTGCTGTACAGGTTCAGAGGCTAATGAAGGTGCGCTTCTACTTGCTAGACTTTATACTGGGAAAAATGAGTTTATTTCATTAAATAATAGTTTACATGGTAGAACTTATTTAACTATGAGTGCCACAGGAATCCCTATGTGGAGAGCAGATCCTATGCTTTCTGATTGTTTTACCTTTGTACCTAATACCTATAACAATGATAAAACCCTTGAAGCATCAGCTTTAGAGTCCTTAGAAGCTATAGAAAAAGTAATAGCGACTAAAGGCGCAGATAAAATAGCAGCATTAATTGCAGAACCTATACAAGGAAATGGAGGAATTATAACTCCACCTAAGTGGTATTTTAAAAAATTAAAAATTTTACTTGAAAAACATGGAATATTATTAATAATAGATGAAGTCCAAACAGGCTTTGCAAGAACTGGTAAGATGTTTGCCATAGAAAATTATGATGTAGTTCCAGATATAATCACTGTTGCAAAAGCTCTTGGAAATGGAATACCTATATCAGCCTTTTGCACAAATGATAAAATTGCTAAAGTATTTACTAGCGCTTCTGCCTCTACCTTAGGTGGAAATCCTGTAGCTGCAAGCACAGCTATAGCTGTACTTGATTACATTGAAAAAAACAATTTATGTACAAATGCTGAAAAATTAGGTTTGAAATTAAAAGACGGACTTCTTAAACTTCAAAAGAAGTATCCAATAATTTATGACGTCAGAGGTTTGGGGCTTATGCTAGGTGTAGAGCTAATAAAAGAAGATGGTAAACCTGCCTCCGATGAAGCTGATTTCATATTAGAGGTATTAAAGGATGAAGGCATTCTGTTAGGTAAAAATGGATTAGATAGGAATGTACTAGCTTTCCAGCCACCTCTTGTTATAACAGAAAATGATGTAGATTTAGTTTTAGATAAATTAAACTTTGCTTTAAGTAAATTTAATTAGATTTTTTTAAAATAAAAGGAACCTCTACAATCCTAGTTGTAGAGGTTCCTTTTATTTTGTCTTATTTGTTATAAATTAACAACTTCCAATGTATCTTTTGCTATCATTAACTCTTCATTGGTAGGTATAACAAAAACTTTTACGGTTGAATCTGATGTACTTATTTCTGCCGCCATCCCTATAACATTATTCTTTTCTTGATCTATTTTAACCCCTAAAAATTCTAATCCTTTGCAGCAGGCTTCTCTAGATTTCGATGAGTTTTCGCCAACGCCAGCAGTAAATATGATACAATCTACACCCTCTAAGGCACCTGCATAAGCACAGATGAACCTTTTAACCTCATAATGAAAAACATCTAAAGCGAGTTGTGCTCTTTCATTGTCCTTAGCTGCATCCCAAAGATCTCTAAAATCACTACTTATTCCAGAAATGCCTAGCACTCCTGATTTTTTATTAAGTATTTCTGTTACTTCTTCTGGAGACAAAGATAATTCTTCCATCATGAAAGTTATAATTGATGGATCTATATTTCCTGATCTTGTGCCCATAGCAATACCTGCAAGAGGTGTGAATCCCATACTTGTATCAATGGATATACCTCCTTTAATTGCAGCAATACTTGCTCCATTTCCTAAATGACAGGAAATGATTTTTAAATCTTTAATATCCTTGTTCATCATTTCTGAAGCTACCTGGGACACATATTTATGTGAAGTTCCGTGGAATCCGTATTTTCTTATTTTATGCTTCTCATATAATTCATATGGTAGTGCATAAATATATGCATGTTTTGGCATATTTTGATGAAAAGCAGTATCAAACACTGCCACCATTGGAGTGCTGGGCATAAGTGCCTTGCAACTGTTAATTCCGGTAATGTTAGGTGGATTATGAAGTGGGGCGAGTTTTGAACAATGCTCTAGAGCCCTCATTACTTTTTCATCAATCAATACAGATTTAGAATAATATTCTCCACCATGAACAACTCTATGACCTACTGCTGAGATTTCATCTACACTTTTAATTACTCCATTAGTTTCATCTATAAGCGTTTCAAGAACTAATTTAATTGCATCTTTATGATCCTGAATACTTTGTTTTACTATATATTTTTCTCTACCTTCTACTTTTTGAGTTAAAATAGAGCCTTCACTACCAATCCTCTCAATCAATCCTTGTGCTAAACAATTTTCATCCTCCATATTGATAAGTTGATATTTTAGAGAAGAACTGCCGCAGTTAATAACTAATACTTTCACAAAAAAAATCCCCTTCCTATAGAATTATACCTTGAACATATTACATATCTCTAGGGTCTATATCATTAATCATTTTTATAGTGCCTGTTATGTACCATTTAGTATCTTGACTTTCTACAATATAAACTTTTCCAAGTACTTTAAACTTAGACATAACTCCAGCAAGGGAACCTACAAATGATGGTGTATTCAATTGAGCTTTCTTGTTTTTTTTCACATTATCTATGTGTTCAGCTGTTAACTCTTTAGGAAGATTACTGTTTATTTCCTTACTAGATTTAGCTGTTTCTTTATTTTTAGCACCTAATGCCTCTAGTGTTTTATAAATCTCTTCCATTTTGCGTTTTTTTCTTTCAATACTTATACTAGGACTTTCAATTTCTGTGTATTCAATTGATCTTTTCATAATCATCGTTCCTTCCTTTAATTAACAATAGTTTAATAAATGTGTTTATGTCTATTATATCATTCTTTCTAGCATTTTTAAGAACAAATGTTGAAATATAAAAAAGTGTTCACTATAAAATAATGATCACTTTTTCATTTCGATTAAATTATCCCAATATTTCTTTGGCATATGTTGCATTTGCAATCTTTCATTGGTCCTTTCTTTTATGGATACACTTTTATGAAAAACCTTCCAAAGATTTTGATAAAACAGTTCTTCCTCTTCATGACTTTCTAATTTCTCAAATTTCAAATCCCTAAGTATCATTTCATTATTTTCATAAACTATACCAATTTTTCTTTTCACATCATGAATTACCCACTTTTCATTTTTAAGTCTTGCACTAAAGTGATTCCCTATGAGTTCAACAATATTGTAAGTAGGTTTGATTGCTGCATATAATATGCCCTTAAATTCTTGAAATCTAACTAGTCCTAGAAATCTATGCGCTTCAAAACCTACTTTTCTAGAATATTTCTGTACTTCATTTACAGTTGTGTCAGTTAGCAAATCATTTACTTTACTACCAAGTTTAAAGCCTATTTGTATATATTTAAATAATTTTAATTCTACTCCATATTCCTCAGATAAAAAGGCCTGATACACATGAAATAAAGTATCTTGTGAAATCTTTTCTATTATAGCCTTATATACTTTATTGGATTTATTCATATCAGTTTCTATAACTATGTCCTCGTATAACATATCGAAGTTATAGTCATTTTCCCTTTCTATACTTTCAGGTATTCTCGTATAGTAGCATGCGTATATAACAGATAAAAAACCATCAAAGCTTCCATCATAAATATATCTAACCAAATAAATCACTCCTTTGGTTAAAAAGGCTTAGTTGCTCCGGCTTATCAAAGCTTTCATAGTCTAATAAATAATTTTTAAGTCTTTCTCTTTCCATAGCCTTATCTCCATAAAATTTACCGCTACAGGTTAAAAAATATCTAGCTCTTTTAAGTACAATTCCTATTTTTTTTAGATTATCATAGGAAAGATTACAAAGTCTTCTTGCTCTTACAATTCTTAAAGCTGATGTTACTCCTATTCCTGGCACTCTAAGTAATACTTCATAGGGAGCATTATTTACCTCCACTGGGAACTTGTCTAAATTATTTAAAGCCCAAAAGGCTTTAGGATCTAAATCCACATCGAAATTAGGGTTTCTTTCATCTAATAATTCCTTTGCCTTAAAGCCATAATACCTTAAAAGCCAATCTGCTTGATACATTCTATGTTCTTTTAGAAGTGGAGGCGTTGTTTGAATAGCTGGTAAATTTACATTTGCAACCACTGGCACATAAGCTGAATAATAAACTCTCTTAAGTCCAAAGGTGTTATATAATCCTTCTGTAAGACTTATTACTCTTAAATCACTTTCATTAGTTGCTCCCACCATTATCTGCGTACTTTGGCCACCGGGAGTAAACTTTGGTGCTTTAAACCCTTTTTTCTTATATTCAATGGACTCAAGTATACTGTGCTTAATAAGTCCCATAGGTTTTAATATATCTGCCTTATTCTTTTGAGGTGCTAAGAGCTTTAAGCTTTTTTCAGATGGTAGCTCAATATTTACACTCATTCTATCTGCATACAATCCTGCCTCATATATAAATTTTGGATCAGCACCTGGAATAGCCTTTACATGAATATAACCATTAAATTTATGAATCAATCTTAAATCCTTTAAAATTCTAACTAGATTTTCCATTGTGTAATCAGGATTTCTCTCTACACCTGAACTTAAAAATAATCCTTCAATATAATTTCTTCTATAGAAATTCATAGTTAAATCTACTACTTCGCTGGTAGTAAAGCTTGTTCGCTCTAACTCATTGCTAGCTCTATTAATGCAATATTTACAATCATAAATGCATTTATTAGTATACAAAATTTTAAGTAGTGAAATACATCTACCATCCTGTGACCAGGAATGGCAAATGCCTGATGCTGATGCATTTCCTATTCCATCCGCAGTATTCTTCCTATTAGAACCACTGGAAGAGCAAGAAGCATCATACTTTGCAGAATTTGATAATATTTCAAGTTTTCTCATTACATCCACTTTAATCGCCTCACAAACGTTTGTTCTCATTTTATCATATTTTATGCAAGAATAAAACGATTATTTACTAAATATCTTTATAAAATCTACACATCTCCTTTGTATAATTAAAATTAAGATTTATATTCATAGGATTAATATTAAAACCCTTTAGGAGGTAAAAAGTGAATATTAAAAAAGAAAAAATTAAAGTCTTTGACATGACATGTACATCTTGTGAGGCAAGAGTAGAAAGAGCAGTTAAAAAATTAGATGGTGTGAAAACTGCTAAGGCTAACTTCAGTACTCAATCTTTAACTATAGAGTACGATACGGATCTGTGTAATGGAGAAAAGATTATAGCTGCTATAAAAACTGCTGGTTATAGTACTGAAGGTTCAAATAACTATACAATAGCAGGTATATTTATAATTGTAGCAGCAATTGTACTAATTGGAAATTCAACAGGTGGAATTGACATGACCTCAAGACTAAACGGTGCTACGTATTTTGTTTTATTCGTTGTTGGAGTCCTAACCTCACTACATTGCGTAGGTATGTGCGGAGGAATAATGCTATCACAAAGTATAAATAAAGATAGCAAAAGTAAATTTGATTCCATGAAGCCTGCCATTCTATACAATGCAGGTAGAGTTGTTTCCTACACTATTCTTGGTGGAATAGTTGGATCTCTAGGTTCAGTGCTTTCACTATCTTTATCAGTTAAGGCTGGACTTCAAATATTTGCTGGTGTATTTATGATAATAATGGGACTTAATATGAGCGGCTATAGACTATTTAGAAAGTTTAATATTAAGCTTCCATGGTCTGCTTGCTCAGTTAAGAAAAAACCAAAAACTCCTTTTTTAGTTGGTGTTCTAAATGGACTTATGCCTTGTGGACCTCTTCAGACAATGCAACTATATGCCTTAGGAACTGGAAGTGCTTATAAAGGTGCTTTGGCTATGCTAATATTCTCTCTAGGTACAGTGCCATTAATGCTTACCTTTGGTGCCTTATCAGGTCTCATTAGTAAAGGATATACAAAAACCCTTTTAAAATTTAGTGGAATACTTATTGTTGTCTTAGGTATGGTAATGGGAAGTAGAGGGCTAGCACTCGCCGGTGTTAACATACCAACTACATCATCAGTAGCTGCAACTTTATCTGGTAGTAAAAAATTGACATCAGCTTCACCAGCTGCGAGACCAACTATAGAGAATGGAGTTCAGATAGTTAAGATGACCGCAGATGGTTCAGGTTATACACCAAATGGTCTATATATACAGAAAAATATGCCTGTAAAATGGGTGATTGATGGTAAGTCATTAAACGCCTGTAACGGACAAATTATTATTCCTTCTTTAAACATTCAGCAGGATTTGAAACCTGGCGAGAATATTATTGAATTTACACCTAAGGATAAAGACATAAACTTTAGCTGTGGAATGGGCATGATTAGAGGTATATTTAAGGTGGTTGATAATGTTGCAACTGTGGATTCCTCAAAGCCTGATGATTCAATACCAGCTCCTTCTAGTGGAATGCCTTGTTGTACAGGTAATAGTAAATAACTTAAGTATATTAAAATAAGCCGTTTCTAAAGGTAATTACCTATAGAAGCGGCTTTTGTTTTAAACTATAATTTTGATATTTATATTTTTATCCGAGTATTTGTTTTAAATCATCTTCTGGTGTACTTATTGGTTTAATGTCAAAAGTATCAACTAGGAATTGTAATACATTAGGACTTAAGAACGCTGGTAGTGTTGGTCCTAGATAAATTCCTTTTACTCCTAGTGATAGCAATGCTAATAAATCAGCAACAGCCTTTTGTTCATACCAAGTTATAATCATTGCAAGTGGTAGGTCATTAATTCCACATTTAAATGCATCAGCTAGTGCTAAAGCTATTTTAACAGCAGAATATGCATCGTTACATTGACCTATATCTAGTAATCTTGGAAGTCCTGCTACTTCACCAAATTCCAATTTATTAAAACGGTATTTTCCACAAGCTAAAGTAAGAATAATACAATCTTTCGGAACCAGCTGAGCAAATTGGGTGTAATAATTTCTTCCTGTTTTTGCGCCGTCACATCCTCCGATTAAGAAGAAGTGCCTGATTTTTCCTTCTTTCACTGCATTCACTATTGTTTCAGCATGACTTAAAGTTGCTTTATGCCCAAATCCTACTAGAATCTCTTTAACTTCTTCATCTTTTTCAAAGCCACCGAGTTCCAGGGCTTTATTTATTATTTCAGAGAAATCCTTAAAGCCATTCTCATCATTAGAAATATGTTTTATGCCATCCCAACCAACAACGCTTGTTGAGAAGATTCTATCTTTATATGAATCTCTTGGTTTCATTAAGCAGTTTGTTGTCATTAAAATACAACCAGGTATACCATCAAATTCCTTTTGTTGATTTTGCCATGCTCCTCCGAAGTTACCTACTAAATGAGGATATTTGTTTAACTTTGGATATCCATGAGAAGGAAGCATTTCACCATGAGTATAAATATTTATTCCCTTCCCTTCAGTTTGCTCTAGTAGCATTTCAAGATCCCTTAAATCATGCCCAGAAATTACGATAAATGGTCCTTTTTTAATGTTTACATTAACCTTTGTAGGTGTAGGAGAATTATATTTCTCGTTATTAGCTTTATCTAATACCTCCATAACCTTTACGCTCATCTCTCCGGTCTTAATTAAGTACTTGATAAGATCTTGAAGATTTAAACTATCATCAGTCAATGCAGCTAGACCTATAAAATAAAAGTCATCTACCTCATCGCTATTATATTTAATAAATCTAGCTTGGTGTGCATAAGCTGCGATTCCTTTTAATCCATATTTTATAGTTTCGCGAACGGAGCGAATATCTGCATCTAATGTTTCATCATACATAACTCCTGCTTTTTTAGCATCTTCAAGAATTTGCTCTTTTGAATCACTTAAATTATATAGAGCCTCTTTAGCATTTACTTTTTCTCCGGAAGCTTTTTTACGAGCATCTTCTTTAATTACTTGAGACCTTTTGAGCATATCAAGATGAGCTTCAGGGTCAAAGTTTACATTAGTTAATGTCATAAACAATGAATTTTCGATAAACGAAACCCATGATTTATCAAGTTTTTCACCTTTATCTAAAAGTTTAGTGGCATAACAACTTATCCCTTTTAACTGATAAATTAACAAATCCTGCATTGCTGCAATTTCAGGTGTTTTTCCACAGACTCCAATGTTAGTACAACCTTTTCCACCTGCAGTTTGTTCACATTGAAAACAAAACATTTTTCCTTGCATATGTAACCCTCCTAAATTTTCAAAATATTCTAATACTAGCTTACACTTTATTTATGCAAATATACAAGAGAACAGTTAACATTCGTATGCGAATTCAAAGAAAATTCATTTATTTTCCAAATGGACTGGCTTTAAACTAGACAGGCTTAGGAACTTATGTTACCTTTATTTATAGAACTCACTTTATAATTGAGGAGGGATTTTATGAAAATTGGTTATGATATTTATGATTCCCCAATAGGACTGATCCATGTAGTTGTGGATGAAATTGGTGTTAAAAAAGTAGAAATTTTTGAAGAAGATTGGAATGAGTACAAGAAGATGCATGAATTTATTCAGAAAGATGTGGAGCTATGCAAGGAAGTTATAATTCAGCTAGATGAATATTTTAAAGGAAAAAGGAAAAATTTTAATATACCATTATCTATAAAAGGTACGGAGTTTAGAAAAAAAGTATGGAAAGCCCTCCAAGATATCCCTTATGGTGAAACCCGTAATTACTTACAAATTGCAGAATCCATAGGAAACCCTAAAGCAGTAAGGGCTGTAGGTCAAGCTAATAGATTCAATAATTTACCTATAATTATACCCTGTCATAGAGTTATCGGTAAAAGTGGCAATTTAGTAGGTTTTGCAGGCAATAGAACTCCAACGCAAAAAATATTATTGGAAATTGAAGGTGTAAATGTTGATAAGTAAATATCAACATTTACACCTTCTAATTTAGGATTTTTATTAGATACAAGCCATGATCTAAAATACTTTGTTCACAACTAAATTTAACACCCTCGTCAATCAGTTCAAAACACACGTCTCTTGTACTATTTATATCAAATAGACACTTTCCCTTTTCATCCAAAGATTTTACAGCATCCTCATGAATTCCTTCTCTCAATAGATTGGCTTTAACTTTGCTATTTAACATTTTCACACCCCCAATCTCATCATAAAATTCCTCTTATATTGAAATTTATTATTTACTCTATATATAATATAGTAGCATACGCTTTCTTTTTTTTCTAATCTTTAAAAGATATAGTCTTTACAAATCTATCAAAGCCAATAATAGTGTTTTTGAAAATGCTCTCGGCACTATCTTTATAATCCTCAGGGTTGTGCATTGAAGGACTAAAATGTGTCAATAGGAGTTCTTGTACCTCTCCCTCCAAAGCAAGCTGTGCCGCCTCGCTAAAGGTCATATGTTTGTTCCTTATGGCTTTTTCAATATCATTTTCATTACCATAGGTGCCCTCACAAATAAACAAGTCACTTTCTTTAATGAAAGTTACTATTTCAGGGACTGGTCTTGTATCCGTGGTGAGACTAAGCTTTATTCCTGTTCTCTCCTTTCCCAACACCATGCTTGGCAGAAATGTTTTACCCTGGTCCATAATAATCTCATTTTTTTGAAGTCTGCTCCAAAATGTTTTTGGTATTTCATTTATGGTTGCACTTTTAACATCAAACTTTGGTTTTCTTCTAAAATAAAAACTATAACCCAAACAATTAGTCGAGTGCTCAAGTTCTAGTGTTGAAATTATTAAATCATGAACCTCTCCTATTGAAGCATTAATATAATTTTTTGAAGTTTGTATTTTAATTGATTGTTGTGGATTTTCTATAATATTAACCTCATAAGGAAGATAAGGTGCCACAACCCTCAGACCATTAACAATATCTGTAATACCTTCCGGCCCAATTATGGTAATAGGTTCAGTTCTACCACTGTTACCGATGGTTAAAAGAAGACCTGGAAGTCCCAAAATGTGATCGCCATGTCCATGAGTTATACAAATTATATCTATTGATTTAAAGCCCCATCCAAGTATTTTCATGGATACCTGGGTGCCTTCACCACAGTCAATCAGTATCTTTCTACCTTCATAGTTTATGAGAATTGAAGATAAATATCTTTCAGGAATTGGCATTCCACCTCCACATCCTAGCAGTGCTAAATTAACCAAATAAACCACCTCATCTACAGTTTTTATTCATTAACCCTATTGTACACCTATCTACAGAACAATATTTATATCTTTATCTATAGATTAATCTACATGAGGATATTTTATACACAGGCAAGCAAAAAAGAATGTCCTATTTAGGACACCCTTTTAAGATGTTTCTTAAGTTATATTTCTAATGCCTTTATTAAATCTTCTATTATATCATCAACATTTTCAACCCCTACTGATAATCTTATTAAATTATCAGTTATGCCAATTTCTTGTCTCATCACAGAAGGAATTGCAGCATGTGTCATAGTGGCTGGATGGCAAATTAATGACTCCACTCCTCCGAGACTTTCCCCAAAAGTTATTAATTCTAAGTTACCTAGGAATTCTTTATAATCATACCCTTCTTTTATAAGAAAAGAAATAATACCTCCATAGCCTTTAGCTTGCTTTGATTGTATTTTGTGTCCTGGATGATCTTCAAACCCTGGATAATATACTTTTTCAACTTCTTTTCTATCTTTTAAAAACTTTGCAATAACCATTGCGTTTGAATTATGCCTGTCCATTCTTAAAGCTAGTGTTTTAATACCTCTTATTAATAAGAATGAATCAAATGGAGACAAAACTCCCCCTGTTGAATTTTGTATAAAACCTATTTTATCCGCTAGTTCCTTATTATTCACTACCACAAGACCAGCAATTAAATCACTATGTCCACCTAGATATTTTGTGGCACTGTGAATAACAATATCAGCACCAAGCTTAATTGGTTTTTGTAGGTATGGTGTCATAAAAGTATTGTCTACAATGGTAATTAAATTATTTTCTTTTGCTATTTTTGCAACCTCTTCAATATCTGTAATACCCATCAATGGGTTGGTTGGAGTTTCTATAAAAATAGCCTTTACATTTTCATCAATATTATTTTTTAGTTCTTCTATGTTTGATGAATTAAATACACTATAATGTATACCAAAATTATTAAAATATTTGTCTAAAACCCTAAATGTTCCACCATAAATATTATTTGATATAAGAATCTTATCTCCTGTTTTAAATAATGATAATGTAGCGGTTGTAGCCGCCATTCCTGAGGCAAATGCAAAACCTGCATATCCTTCCTCAAGTTCTGCAATAAGCTTTTCTACGCCTTCTCTTGTTGGGTTTCCTGATCTTGAATACTCGTACTTATTATCAGCATCAAACTTGCCTTTCTTAAATGTAGAGGTTTGGTATATAGGTACATTTACCGCTCCAGTACCAGCATCACCATCTATTCCGCCATGTATTAATAATGATTCAAATTTCATATATATTCCTCCTCAAATAATTTATTAATTAATCAGAAACTAAATTTAAGAAATGTTTTATTCGTTCGTTTGTTGTGTTACTTAATAATTGCTCAGGGGTACCCTTATAAGCAATAATTCCATTATCAATAAATATTATATTATCTGCTACTTCTCTTGCGAAACTCATATTATGAGTAACAACTACCATTGTCATACCTTCAAGAGATAGCTCCTTCATAACTTTAAGCACCTCCGCTGCAAGCTCTGGGTCCAGTGCAGAGGTTGGTTCATCAAATAACAGCACTGATGGTTCTATGGCCATAGCACGCGCAATAGCAACTCTTTGTTGTTGTCCTCCTGAAAGTTCATGAGGATAACTGTCGGACTTTTCTAAAAGCCCAACCTTATCTAAAAGCTTAAGTGCTTTATCCCGGGCTACCTTCTTAGATTGCTTAAGTACAGTAACAAGACCTTCCATAATATTTTCCACCACAGTCATGTGTGGGAATAAATGAAACCCTTGAAATACCATTCCTGTATTCTTACGCAGTGTTATTATTTCCTTATCAGTTGGCTTTTTGTTTTCACCAAATACCAATTCATTATCTCCAATGCTTATGGTTCCTTTGTTAGGCACTTCTAATAAATTCATACACCTAAGAAGGGTGGTTTTACCTGAACCTGAAGGTCCTATTACAATTGTTGTTTCACCCTTTGCTATTTGTAAATCTATACCTTTTAATATTTCATTATCTCCAAAACTTTTGTGTAAATTTTGTATATTAATCATGAATTTCCTCCAATTACCTAGCTACATATCTTTCAAGCTTTTTTTCTATCTTTTGTTGAAGTATAGATAGAACAGTACAAAATAATAGATATATAAAGCCTGCTTCACAGTACAATACAAGGGGCTCATATGTTGATGCGGTTATTTGTTGTGCAATTTGAAACATTTCAGTTAAAGTAATTGCAGCAGCCAGTGATGTATCCTTAACAAGACTTATAAAGGAATTTGAAAGTGGTGGCACGGATACTCTAGCTGCCTGTGGTAAAATTACCCGGATCAATGCTTGAGTATGAGTCATTCCAATTGAAGCTCCTGCCTCCCACTGCCCTTTAGGTATAGAGAGGATAGCTGCTCTAATTACTTCTGAATTATAAGCTCCAACATTCAATGTAAAACCTATAATTGCTGCAGTTAGTGCTCCCATTGTTATACCAGCCGCTGGTAATCCGTAAAATATTATAAATAACTGTACTAATAATGGAGTCCCTCTTATTATCCAAACATAAAAACTTGATATTAGGTTTAGTGATTTATATTTTGAAATACGAGCAAGCGCCGTTGCCATAGCAACAATTGAACCAAGAATGAAAGAAACCACTGCTACTGGAATGGTAAATTTCACACCAGCTATTAATAAAGGAAAGAAAGAATCTTTAACTATGCCTAATATTCTTAGTGTATCTGCGTCTAAGTTCATTTTATCACCCTTTTATTTTGATACATCGCTGCCAAAATATTTATTTGAAATTTTTGTGTAAGTACCATCCGCTTTCATATCAGTTAATGCTTTATTAGTTGCATCTACTAATTCTTTATTTCCCTTATTAAACATTATTGCATTTGGTTGCGCATTTCCTTGCTGATCAACAATCTTTATAGCTATGTTTGGTTTTTGTTTTTTAAGATCAAGGAAAGACAAATTGTCATTAACTGCGGCATCTACTCTTTTAGAAACTATAAGGTCAATTGCTTGATTAAAGCTATCAACAGGTTGAAGTACAGCACCATTAGCCTTTGCAATTTTAGCTAAATCACTAGTTAATGATTGAGCAGACTTCTTGCCCTTTAAATCTGCAAATTTTTTAATAGTATTATTAGAACTATTTACTATAAGTACTGCTTTTGAAACTATATAAGAATCAGAAAAATCATATTTTTTTTGTCTATCTGGATTGACTCCAACTTGATTCACTATCATGTCAAATCTCTTTGCGTCCAGCCCTGCGAACATACCATCCCACTTTGTTTCCACAAATTCTGGTTTTACTCCAAGACGCTTCGATACTTCTTCTGCAATTTCAACATCAAATCCTGTTAATTTTCCTGATTTATCATGAAATGTATATGGTGCATAAGTTCCTTCAGTGCCAATTTGTATTTTTCCTTCACTCTTAATTGTTGCTAACATATTCTTTGATGCAGTATTTTTACTACTACTTGTTCCACATCCTACAAGACCTAATGATACTATTAATAAAGTGCTAATTAATATAGATAATTTTTTCATTTGCTGTCCTCCTAGTATTCCTATCGTTTTAGTAAGGTATTGTATATATAATAACACAGGTCATCTTTTATTGTCAATATAGTTTTTTAAATTATAAAGATTATTAGTTAAACTAAAATTGTCTGTACATTCTTTCCTTTTAAAAGCCTTCCTTGTTAGTATAATACGAAATTTATATGTAGATAATATGAAGAAACAAGTACCAAGAACGAAAAAAAATTGACTCACAACTGTAAGTCAATTTTTTTTATATGTGCTTTAAATTTATCTCCACCAAGAGTTGTATTGAGCATAGCATTAGCAGCTATAAATAATCCCAATCTTAACTTAACTTTTATTTACACCCTCAATATATTCAACACTTTTCAATTCTGATAAAGCATCCTCTACTGATATATCATCTAAGATTCTTCCAGTAAGAATTAACCCTCTATTTAAATCTTCCTCCCACTCAAAATCAGTCATTACACTATCAATGCCTAAATTTTCAGCCATATCCTTTGCACTAATATAGTAACTACTATAAGTATCAAGACCATCATCTGTTATTGCAATTTCATAAATTGTACTTTTCTCCGACATATTTTATTCCTCCATTAAGCATAATATAATATTTTTTAATATGTTAAATATAATATTCTACAAAAATCGGAAAATATCCATCTGTTTTTAAATTTAAATATCAATCAATTTAAAAAGCCTGTAAACTCTTAGGTTCACAGGCTGGTTTAACTTTATAATTATATTAAACTGGTCTGTTCCGAATAAAACTCAAAATCATAGGTCTCAAGTGTGTCCTCATTTTTAGAGAACTCAACATTTTCCTTGTTTCTAAATTTATCTGCTAATACTTTAGCTACATAAATAACGTCAAATCTATTATACACAGCACTTCCTCCAATACCAGAGAAGCAAATTAATTGTATCTTATACTTATTTGCTATTTCAAACATTGGTTCTAAGAGATGCTCTGCATTGGTCTTAGCAAAAGGATTATCCATTATTATTATCTTGCTTTCCTCAAAGTTACCTATATCCGAAGGCTTCTTTCTCATATAAGATAATAAGCTTGCTAGCAGTATGAACATGGAAACAAATTTTTCTCCACCGGAATTTTTAGAAATAGCTTCCTTCCAACTCTTCTTTACTAAACCACTTTTCTCTATTTTAAAAATGTATACTTTAATCCTATTAAGGCTACCTATTAGCTTGCCTAGTAATATAGCTGTTGTTATTTCACTATCCAAAAACTGGCCATATTCACCAGCGAGTGACGTTGCCTCATTTACCTTTTCCTTAATATGTTCCTTTAAGCCTTGTTCATCTAATATATCTGGAACCTCAATGATTAACATCTTTTTACTCTTATCTTTAAATTTTATACTGGATTTGCTATCAATAGTTGTTAACTCATCATACACTTCTTTGCTATAACGGGTTATCTGTTCTAAAACAGCACCTTCTTCATTTCTAATGTTTTCTAATTCAATAGTTAAAACTCTACATTTTCTGCTCACTACTTCAACAAGAGATTCCAGCTTCCCCTTGTTTTTTATTTTATTTTCGTCTCTTAACAAGTCATAAATTCTGTCTTTAATTAGCATATTTTCCTCTCTAAACCTATCATAAATAGTGCTTAATTTTTCCGATAACTCAAGCTCTATTTCTTTATATTCAGAAATTATTTTGCTTTCTTCTCCTATAGTATTGCTTATAAAAGACTCTACTAAGTTATAGTCCTCAAAGTTTATAAGTAATTCCACAATTAACCCTGACTTTTCTCTATAGCCTTGCAATTTATTGAAAGCTCGATCTAAATTTTTAAGATACTTTCCATACTCATCTACTATTTCTTTTTGTTCCTTTAAATCTTTATAGATTTTGTCTTTTCTTTCCTTAAAATTTGTACTCTTAATATTTTCTAGAGATAGAACCTCACTATATCCCTTATTTATAATTTCCTCATACTTAGCTTCTTTATGACCCTCTAGCTTTGAAATTTTCTTTTCTTCACGGGTCTTGTTATTAGTTTCAGTATCAATGTCTTCTTTTAATTCCTTAAGCCGTACTTCTAAATCTCTTTCTTTAAACACATCATACTTTTCTTGCTTATATTCCTGATCAATATCACTATTTTTAAGAATTTTATTTAACTTGTTACCCCATTTATCTATTTCACCCTTATAAGTTTTTTCATCTTCCTTATCTCTTTTCAAATCGCTTTTATACTCATCCTCGCAAGCTTTAAGTTTCCCTTCTATTTCATGAATTTCTCCAGAAACTATCTTCCCTTCAATTACCTGCTTGTATAAACTAAGCATATTTTTAAGTTTCTCAATTTCTCTTTCTAAATCTCTATTTTCTATTTTGAAGTCGAATTCTTCATTAACAAGGTTCTTCAGAAAATCCGCTGAAGCATTTAAGACTTTTTGTTTTATAACCTCTTGCTCCTTTAAATCTTCGTAGCGCTTACTAGAGGATAAGAACTTCTGGTATGCTTCAAACAATTCTTCAAACTTATTTTTATTTTCCCTTAAATTCATATATCGACTTTCAAAAACTAAAATTTTGTCTTGCAATTGTTGCTGCTTTTCCCTATTGTCCATAATAGCCTTTTCCGTAGCAATCATATTTTCTATTAGTATAGTAATCTTACACTTAAGATTTTCAAGGTCTGCGTTTAACCTCACATCTTCGTTTCCCATATACATATAACTATCTAAAGTCTTTTTATAATAATTATTATTTTCCACAGCATTTTTAACCTTAAGAATTTCTTCTCTTATAGCTTTATCCTTTTGGGCAAGTACCTGTATAAACTTTTCTTTTTCCACTTCATCTAGTAATAACTCATTAAAAGATAAAAGAAAGTCTTGGCTACCCATTTTAATGACATTATTAATAACCTCAACTTCTCTTGATTCATTAAGCTTATTTTTATCAATTATAGGAATAAGGATTGATGAAAAAATCTGCAGGTTTTCTTTTGTTAATATTTCATAATCCCCTCTATTTATAAGTAATGAATAAGGTATAAAAGGATTATTTACTATAATCTCTTTCTTCTCTTCAAAGGAACCTTGGTATTTTTTAAGCCAACTTAATCCATGCTCAAAGTCTATACCTCTCTCTTTAAGTTCTCCTTCTAAATCCTTTGGAATCTCCACAAAACCTGTTTTTAATCTTTGGAGTTCCAGGCTGACCTCGCCCTTTTGCTTTTGAAGGTTATCCTCTTCCTGATTTAGCTTAAGCAGTTCCGTTTCAATGTCTTCTCTAGCTTTACTCTTAAATGCTACCACATCTTCTTTAAGTCCTCTGATTGCTAGTATTTTTAGAATATCTTTAGTTTCTGTATTAAACTCCTTTAAACTTTGCTGTTTTTCACTATTTTCTATAGCTAACTGATTTTGGTCCTTTTGCACAACTGATTTCTTAAGCTCTAAATCAATAATTTTTTCCTTTGTAGCTATAATATTATTAGCATTTTGCTTTTTCTCATGCTCTACTGATAGAAGTTTCTTATCTAAGGAACTCTTATAAAGCTTAAGCTCTTTCTCTTCATAGGTTTTTAAAAATGGGTTACGAGTTAAATAGAATTCCTCATACTTACCCTTAAATTTTTCTTCTAACTTTTCATAGCTTTCTATTTCTGTTTTTCTGCTAGCTATATTACTTTTAATGTTTATAAGTTCCTCTTTAAATTTCTTCTCATTAACTTCCTCATTTTCCTTATCTGCTAATAAAGTCTGTAATTTTACTCGGAGCTTGTTAAGCTTTTCTTTTAAATCCTTTATTCTATCACCATAAAGCATATTCAAAGTAAACTTATAATCTTTGATGTTTAGGTTTATTTCACTATCTTCCTTTTCAAAATTAGATATTCTCTCTACAACCTCTGAAAGCTTCTGATTATTGTGGTTCATTTCTTCAAAACATTCTGCGGCCTGTTGTACTGATAGTGCTTTACTTATTTCTATATTGCTAAGCTGAAGCTTATTTAGATTCTCCTCCAAAATATCAATTTCTTTTTGAAGTAGTCCTATGTTCAAATTGTAATTACTATATTCGTAAGAGAGTTCTTCATGAATTACTCTTTTCATTTCGCTACTTAAATCATCAATAAGACCTTCATAATCAAGTTTTTCTTTGGTTTTAAGGTTAATAGCTTCATCTACTTTGTAGCATAGTGTATATAGCTTATTTGTAACCTGAGTAAGCTCCTGCTGCTTGTTTTCTCCCTTACTAAACATAGGAAGTAATCCTTCACTATCAATTAAAAATTCCTCAAGACCTTTTACTTCCTCTATGGAGTTTTTACTTCTTTTATAGCTTTCTATGTATTCTTTAAGATTACTTTTAATGCTTCCAATTTGATCAGTATCACCATTTATCTTACTTTGAATTATCGGCAATATTTCTGATTTAATTAAAGCCTCATCATCCTTACATTTATCAAATAAGTTAGATAGTCCAGATTCATCATTGTTAATTTTTTTAATTATCTCTTCCCATTCTTTATGGTTAATTCTATAGCTATCCAGCTCATTAAAATATTCATTTTTCTTGGTACTATCATTAAAATTATAGATTTTAAAATTAATTTTTCCTCGACTATAGTTTTTCAATTTTTCTTCTGCTTCCCTGAATCTTAATATCTTTTGAAGTCCATCTTGAGTTTCTATAAAGGGAATATTCTCTATATCATAATCACTTTCCTTAGTGTATTTATGAGTAAAAGCCAATATTCGAAGTTTACTCTTCTCTTCTTCATTGGTGGTTTCTTTTTTAATAACCATTCCTACCAAAAGCTTTTCGTATCCACCCTCTAAAACTATTTCATGCATAATATAAGTAGGGGTATTATTAGTAAAATAATCTTCAAAGCTTCTTCCTGATAAATCTCTTTTACTTTTTATAAAAGGTTGTATGAAAAACTGAATCAATACAGTTTTCCCCACACCATTATCCATAGAAAACAAGGTACTACTGCCATTTTTATAATCAAAAATTTGATTGTATATGGTCCTCTTACCGTCATTGTAATTTAAATTTATTATTCTAGTTTTACTTAACTTAGGCATTATTTACATCACCACTATCCTCTTTTTTAGTATCTAAAATCCTGTTTATTTCAGAAAGTCTCTCATAATCAAGAAAGTAATTTGATACTAATCTATTCATCTTATTAGTTGGTATAATTACTGTTTCATCCTGAATATTCACTAGATTTTCATTCTTTAGGAATCTACATATTTGATAAATATACCATCTTCTAGTTCTTATCTTTGCACTATCATCCTCATTTATAAGAGTGAACCAGTAACTAGCTATATCTGAAATAGCTAGATCTGTTTCCTCTTCAAGCTGCTTATTATCTTTTTCTTGTAGAAACTCCAGCTTATCTGTAAGCTTTTCATCTATTTCTCCAATATCAATTAAATCTCGAGTTCGGACATTAGAGCCTCTTCCACTATAAAACTCCGATATAAGTACAATAATTATATACATAGAAAGAAAATACTCTATATTTCTAATATCTGTTCTACCAAAGATTTCTCGCTTAAGCTCCGCTCTCTTATAGCCTAAAAACTCATTATCTACATAGGGTATAAGATAAATGGTATCATCATATTTTTTAATATGTACTTGAACCTCTTCACCTACTTCAATAAGGATATCCCGTACATTATTTTCATTAAAGCTATTATATAATTCTTTATCCTGTTCTATAGTTAATTCTCCATGCTGCTGAAGAAAATTATATACCCTTAAAGCTACCTTTATATCATCCATTGAATACATATTCACTACCCCTATTCTACTTCCATTATAAAATTAGGACACTTTACAATATTAATAGTTGTAAAATCCATTTGTTCTAAAACTTCTGCTTGTTCTGACCACTCTTTAACTTCTACCTTTTCACCAAAAGGTGATTTATAAAATTTAATCATATTTACATTGGCTAACCTATATTTTTTACTTATTTCTTGTACTAGAATGGTTTTAAAATCAAATTCTATCTCTTCATTAACATAATCTTTTCCACTACTCTCTACTAAGTAATTTACATCAATATCACCAATTCTTAAAAACTCTATAACTACTTCTGCTAGCATCCTAATGCTCGGCACAAGCTTTTTATAGTCTTCCTCACATTTATCATTATAAAACTTTATTAAGGCTTTAAAATCAGTGTTTCTCTTTCCTATGGCAAACTCTAATATAGTAGCAACTATCTCCTGATACTGCTGCTTTTTCTCTTTAAGTTTTCTCTCCTGCTCCATATCCTTGTCTATGTCATCTATAAGCACCTGGTCATCTTCCATATCAAGGCCGTACATCTTCTGCTGCTCAAAAATTTTATTTATATTAAAATGCTTTTTGAGACTACTATTAAACAGTGGATTAAGTAGCAAATGAATATTTGAGAGTCTATTAACATCCTCTTCTATAGGCTTTAATATATGCTCCTTCATATCTATTTTCTTAATATTATAGTAATAGCTTATATCCTCTAAGGCCTTTATATATTCCTTTTTAAACTCAAAATGCTTATTTATAAGTTTTCCTGCCTTTTGAGATATGGTAATAAGTAGTTCCTTTATTCTTCCAAGCTGTCTTAAGGATTCATAGGAACTCTCCAGGGTGCTGCCATCTGCTCCTCTAAGTCGTTTTTCCTCTAAAATTATTATAGCCTTAAGCTCATCAAACTTGGTGTTTTGTTCTCTTAAAACTTCTATATTTTTAACAAAATTATCTTCAAATTCATCTTGGTTTATAGCAAGAATATTTTCTCTAGTTTTTATAATAAAATTATTAATAATATTAATTTGAGAGGTTATAAGATTATTGAGATTTTCTATGGCCATTAGCCCTTGGGTGAAATTCTTTCTTTTTAAACTTAGCTCAAGTATCATTTGATTTATATCAATCTGAGTTTTTTCGTCCACCTCAAAGGAACCTAGTAAAAGTCTGTAGCCTTCCTCCGTTAAATAAAAGGTACTCTTATCTTTGTTACTTTTAGAAGGTCTTTGCTGAAGTAAATGATACTGAAAAGTTACAGTTTTATTTTCCATATAATTATAAGTATCAAAGGCAAAGGGTTTACCGTCATTTCTTAGTACCTTGTACACTATAAACCTTGTAATTTCGTGAGTTTGTTCCTCATCTAAGGTTTGTGAATAGTACTTTGAAATTATATTATCTAAGAAACTACTCATATGCTCCAAGGTACATTCTTCATCCTTTAAGGATTTATCAAGAACAAAGCACATAAGGGTATATACAAGGTTAATCCCTTGAATATTATCAAAGCCATAATTATTTATTAGATTTTTAGTAGCTACTACATAATCAATAAGGAAAGAATATGATAGCTTTTCCATTCTTTTTTCAAAGTTTCTTAAAAATTCAAACAAATTACCTGTTCCCACCCTTCAAAATCTCATAGTTAACTATTTCCTGCGGTATATATAAGCCACTACTTAAAATATGTTTTATCTCTTCAATATTCTCCGCGTAAAGTTCACTAAAAAACCTATCCTTAATATTTTTATTTTGATTATCCTTAGACATTGCTAAGGTCCTATTCTTTGATAAAATCAGCATTAGCTTATAAGCGCCCTTAAATAAGTTTATATTAAGCAGAGCACTATGTCTATCCATTAATCTTTCATAGATAGCTATACCTTCATAATCTATGTCCCCCCAATATAGAAGCTCAATTGGACTTTTAAGATAATCTGGAGCCGTAGCCTCAAAATCCTCTAAGGATTTTTCTATACTTTTACCAGCACCGTAGATTATGGTGTCAATTTTTTCTCCTATAAAGATATTCATGCCTTCCAGCATAAGTTTTCTTAAAGTATACCAGGTGTCCTTATTCTCTAAAATCAAAACCCTTTGCTTATAGGATTTATTTGCAGAAAAGTATACAAAGGGCTCTGGAGTTCTATAAACATTTAAATCTTCTATAATTATACCCAAATTTTTTAATATCCTTTTACCACTGCCATCTTTTAGAAACTTTTCTTCTCCCCAAATATCATAGCTTCTCTCATTGATAGACATTGGAATACTTAACCTTAATTTATTTTCTCTAAAATAGTTTGTAAGAGCATTTATATATTGTTTATCTTCTTTATATTTATCTATGTTACTTAAATAGTAACTTTTATTGAAGGAAAAATAAAGTGCATAATTTATTTCATCAATGAAATTTTTGTTATCCTCTTTTAAAGGTAGAACTTTATATTTATTATAAAGAGGAGGATTCATACCATTAGTCTTACCACTAATCACCTCTAAAAGCTCACCTTGCTGTTTTTTCAAACTTATAAAATCCATTAAATCCTTATAATCATAGAGCTTAAAGTATTCCTGAATTTCGTTTAATTTTAATATTCTTTTATTAAAATCCTGTATTGTTTTTATAATTCTCCACCCCCAATAAAACATTTCCTATAAATTTATCTAGTTCATTACATTTTCCATACAATTATATCACATGAGTGTATTTACTTGAGCACAATAATGCCTTTTATCTATTATATAAAAAACCCTTAAATAAACCTTTATTAGGATATTGCTTATGGTAGAGAAGTTTAGTGTTTTTTCTATTAAAGTTAAATATAAAGGATAATATTCCCTTTTGTAGAATTCTAATTATATAATGAAATGCATATCTATGACCTAGTAGTAAAAAATATTGGAGGACAAAAAATGGAAAATAAAAAAGTTATAATTATTGGCGGGGGTATTACCGGCATGTCCGCAGGGTGTTATCTACAGATGAATAACTATGATACAGAAATATTTGAATTACATAATATACCAGGAGGACTATGCACTGCATGGAAAAGAAATGGATACACCTTCGATGGCTGCATACACTGGCTTTGTGGTTCAAGGCCTGGAAATGAATTGTATACAATTTGGGATGAACTTGGCGCCATTAAAGATAAAAATGTGATTAACCATGAAATTTTCATAAGTACAAGTTTAGGAAATGGTGAAAGCTTCACAGTATACTCAGATTCGGAAAGACTTAAAGAAGAGATGCTAAAACATGCACCTGAAGATAAGGCGCTTATAGAATCTTTTATAAATGCAGTAAAAGTGTGCAAAAATTCCAATATGCCTGTATTAAAGGCTCCGGAATTATATACAGCTATTGATGGTTTAAAAATGGCTTTTACCTCAATACCCTTGCTTAAAATTATAAATAAATGGAGGAAAATCTCTATTTTACAATTGCAGCAAATGTTTAAAAATGAATTACTAAATAAAAATTTCACAACATTTTTTGGTATGTTTGAGGAAATGCCAGTATTTGCATTAATATATACCTTGGCACTTCTTGATGATAATAGCGCAGGCTATCCAATAGGAGGTTCTTTAGAATTTGCAAAATCTATTGAAAATAGATATTTGAGCCTTGGAGGAAAAATACAATATAACTCTAAAGTTGAAGAGATTATTGTTGAAGACAATATTGCTAAAGGCGTTATTTTAAAAGATGGTAGCAATCATTATGCAGACATCATAATCTCAGCAGCAGATGGCCATTACACTATTTTTGATATGCTTAAAGGAAAGTACAAAAATGAGGAAATTGATAATAGATATAAAAATATGAAGCGTTTTTCTCCAATAATTCAGGTTTCTCTAGGAATTGCAAAAGAATTTAAGGCCGTTCCTGATGCTGTTACTCATAATATTATTTTTGATACTCCTATTAAGATTGACTCTAAAAATCCTGTAAAGAATATTAGTGTTAAAATATATAATTTTGACCCTACCCTTGCTCCTATTGGAAAAACTGTCTTGACTGCTATTGTTACAGCAGATTATGAGTATTGGGTTGATTTGAAAGCAAATAATATAGATGAGTATAATAAAGAAAAAGAAAGAATTGCAACTGAAGTTACTGAAAAACTGGAGAAAAAATTTGGTGACATAAAATCTTTCCTAGAGGTTATTGACGTAGCAACGCCAGCTACCTACACTAGATACACAAACAACTGGATGGGAAGCTTTGAAGGTTGGATACCAACGGTTGATAATTTCGGTAAAAACATGAAAAAGACTCTCCCAAATTTAAACAACTTTTATATGATAGGTCAATGGGTTCAGCCCGGTGGTGGTCTACCAACCGGTGGCATGCATGGAAGGCATATTGCTCAGATTTTATGCAAAAAAGACAAAAAGAAATTTAAAATAGAAGGCTTTAAATAATAACAAGCATGAGGTCATCCTAAAAGTAGCTTGGATGGTCTCATACTTAATTTAGGATTTTTTTAAAAAAGAACTCATCACTAAGTTCCTCATTAATCTATTTACCAAAGTTTTTCAGTATTACATATTTGTTTTTTCATTTATGTAAATATCAAGTGCCTTTATCCCTCTGTGAGCAAGCTTAACAAATAATACAAATCCATAAATGCTAATACCTAACATTCCCAAAACAAAAACTAAATAAATTAAACCAAGACCAAGAAAACCCATACCCGATTCCATAATAATATCCCCCTCTTTATTTTGCCTACGGCTTCTTTGTCAGACTGGTAACATGTTTTACTGTACAAATCATGCCCCTTTACTCCTCCACCATTGCAGACGTTGCAACGCTACTAAATTTATATCTATACTTATTTCTGCACAAAACTACTTTTTCCCTGCAACATTTGTAAATTAAGGTAAAAAGTAAAATCTGAAGCTAGATTTCTCTACCTCAGGTTTAATAGCTCCATACTATTTATTATTAAATCAGGAGTAGCCCCTAGTGGAATCCCTATAGATTCACTTGTAAGTATACATAAATCTTCAAAACTTCTTTATTAATATGCAGATTCATAGATTTCACCCATTTCTGGTATTTTATATTTTGATGTTCTATTTAAAAATTTTGAAATAGTATTTCTTTTATTATTATTATTTAAAATACTTTCTAAAAATGCAATTGTTCTTTTCTTATACTTTATATTACTTAATACATTTATAAATACTTCATCAGAATAGCTCTCTACAATACTATTAATAAAAACTCTAAATTTATTTTTATTAGCATCCTCTATTTCATTATAATGTTGTAATATTTCAAGCTGCTCAATTGCTTTCTTTATTTCAAAATTAATGGATAGGCTTATTTTTTTTATTTTAATGTTGTTTATATTTTTTTTCTCTTCTTCTAGGAAATTCGAGTAAATTTCTATTGTTTTAGATACCTGAGTTGTTATTCCATATTTATTAAATAATCTATAACCTATGACAATACCTTTAAGTTTTTCTTTTCCAATATAATAATCTAAAATATTTTCTTCGCCAGATGATAGTTCGCCGAATCTAGTTATCTTAGGTCTACAATACACACCTTTAGCTATTTTTTTTAATGTACCTTTGATAACCATTCTTTCAAGACTTTTGTAATAAGCATTCACTGGAATATGTGATAATTTTTCCTTTAATAATACATTTGCAACAATCAAATCTTTTACAGGAAATGTTTTAATTTTATTTTCCACTTCTATTTGATAGCTCAAAATATCACCTTCCTTTATATTTATCATACTTTAAATGATCGAAGTGTCAAGTTTTTTTTAATTTTACTTGACACTTTTATTATATCCAAATAATAAAAAAAGATACAACTATAATAATTAATAATCAATAATCAATAATAAGTAATATTAACACAAATCTATCTTTTCATGTAATATTTGTAAAAACGAGTAAAAATAAAACCCTGAGATTATCCCAGAGCTACATTAACTATTCTTAAGTTTTATAAAAAGAATTCATTACAGTTCATAAATAAAATAAAAAGGTCAACAAATTGTCTTTATAAGTTACATGGCATTCAATAATTCCATATTAAGGCGCCCTTTTCATTTAAATCTTATAGAAACTAAGACATTCTATTGATTTTGTATAACACTGCCTATGACATCTTATTGACCTTCTTCAATAAAGTAGTTTAAGAAAATTACGAACTACTTGTATACTGCTTCAAATTCCTCGCACACTACTACCATATCTTCTCCAAATTCCTTCTCATGCTCTTTTAACTGTCTATTAAAGGCATTTATGTGCACCTCTCGCCAATACTTTAGGGATTTATCACCTTCCCCTTCAATTTCCGCAAATTCTTCAGTTACTTCTTTGAAGGACAGTAAATTCACCTTTTTTGTTTCAATAATGCACTGGGCTTTTCCTTGCCAGTCTATAATTATACTAAGGTCTCCAAGTTTAGGTAATGTTTCACCTTCTACTTCATAAAAATAATATAATCCAGTAGTAGCTCTTTTAACCCCTTGCTTAACTAATTCTGCTAAATTATTAGCGTCTTCTTCATTATCACAAAAATGCCATGAAATATATTCCTTATTTGCATTGATAATATTATGACCTATAGACATTAAATAATTTTCCCACATTTCTTTTACTGATTTATGTTCTTGTGCCATATTTCAAACCCCCATATATTTATTTAGTTTGTTAGTACGCATTTTGAATAGGTTTGGATTCAGATGTTGAGCCGATAAAAACTATCACCATAAGTATATACTTAAATGATGATAGCCACTAAAATTGCTCAATTTCTGAAACAAGCTATAGAACGAAGCCGCGTTTGCACT